>JAAUXU010067264.1_pt1 | contig 93502 bp, 93 predicted proteins | sample 7278151 | NCBI WGS metagenome assembly JAAUXU01 (sample SAMN14350113, study PRJNA611818) | marine sediment metagenome | isolation source: surface marine sediment (1.8m) | place: French Polynesia: Moorea | collected 2018-08 | reverse complement strand
TGCATACACAGCTACTCATACCTGCCCACCCATACTTCATAAGGAACTGCTCCAGCATGACGTACCAGAGCTTCTGCCTGAGAATGCTCTTGCTCTGCCTGACCAGCGCTCTGTAGGCCTTTTGCAACGCCGACAGCTCGATGTCCTGACCGCCGTAAAAAGCGATCTCTTCCGCATTGGTGATGATTCTGGAAGGCAAAAGCAAGTACATGGCTTTTCTGCTGCGCTTCTGTACTCACCTAGAATGGATGTGTCGGAGATATCCCTTCCGGCTGGCCTCTTCTGCCACCAGTTTCCCGAACCTTGGCGACGTCGCCCTGAGAATCAGGGCGGTTATGGCGATCACGCTTGTCGTGATGAATATGCCGGCGTTGCTGCCGCTCTTCTGCTTGCGGCCGAGCTAAAGGAAGACTTTGTACAAGTGCTGAGCGATCGTACAGTACCGACCATAAGTAGCAGGACTGAAAACATCGCTTTGAGTACAATAATAGCAGCTTAGTATTTGTAGTCCACAAAAGCACTAATATGACTTTCCTGAGTCACGCTACTCATGGTAGGCTCTGTACGTGCTGCTGAACCCGCAACTCACCCTGAGTAGCTGCACGGAGAACATGATTGAGTCCAGGAAAGGCTTCGACATGTGCGAGTACAGGTGAGCGACGGCAGCCGTGAAGTCGGACACGTCGTCTGTAAGGCAATGATCCGCATTCTCCAGGCGAGAGTCTAGGTTTGACACCCTGTAGTACGTCTGGCTCTTGAAGTACAGGTGGTACGCGTACGTGACCAGGCGGCCGCGGAGGGCGAGAGAAAATTGGTTCTCCAGAAATCTGCGGTGAAGAATGGTAAGATCGAAATGCACCATTGAGGCTGAACTTACCTAATGGCTGAGTTGACGAACGTGGCGGGCACGGCCACCGTGAACCACCTGAGCATCATGTAGGCAAATTTCTTGACATCCTTCCTCACGATGTACTTGACCATCCTGCCCTCGAGCACAGCCACGTAGATGGACAGAAAGGTTCTGGATGGAAAAATTCGAAGGATAAGTGGTCGAGAGCAAACAGGACTTCCTACCTCGCCACCAGCACCGACGTGTGGAGGAGCAAGATGCCGGTCTCGCGGCAGAAGAACTTGGGGAACATGATGCGAAAGAGGAAGTTGAGGCTGGAGAAGAACTCCCTGTTGACCGTAGGCGTGCGCTGGCGCTTCTCAGATTTAGCTAGCAAAAAGTTGTCCACATTGGCAAGTGCTGCTAAGGACGAAAAAGACAAAGCAAAGTCCTCACCCTTTAATGCTGCCTCCTTCTCACTGATGATGTGAGATGCTCTAACCGTATCCTCATCCTCATCAAGTTCCTTCTCAGATGATGGTTCTTTCCGTCGCGTCTTCATCCTTCTGACCTTAAAGGCCGGATAAGCTGCCTTGATGCAGTAGGCCAGGATGGCGGCAGAGTAGAGACTCCTGGCGATGGCCAAAGCTGGGATGCCCAAGACATGGCCTTGGTCTCGGATGAACTTGGAAATGATCCCTGGCATGACTGCTGTGTCCGTTTATTCCATTTTGTACTTTATTCTATAACACTCTTTTATGCTGACTGCTGTCTCGAGTAAGCATTAAGCCTTGTGCAACTTATCGCTGGCAGGCTGGCATACAGATTTGCTGCAAGTTCCCTGCAGGTAGAATTCATGTCTTATCAGTTATCTCTCCTTCTGTAGGCAACTTGTTGATGCTGTCGGCATAGTGATGCATTAGTGTCTACTTTGTCGGGCATAACCATCCAAATGCAGGGCAATCTTGATGATAATCATGCATTTGCTGCATGTTTCAGATTTACGACCTCATTTTAGTCTGTTGCGGTGTTGAGTTCAAATGTCACTTCACCTTGAATGAGGAGTGTTGGTATGCACCACCACTTACGGTACATTTCACATGTACGTACCATTATGTACGAGTCAGACATATCCAGCATGGTAATTCGGACAGTCAAGTTGAAGAGGAAGCCTCAGGGACTTCTGGTCCAACACCAGCACCTCCTCTCCCAGGCCATCAAGAACCATCGTCTGGAAGTCGTCCTGTCCATTTAGTCAAGACTCTCTTCAGCAAGCAGGAGCAGGATTTCTTGTGCACAATCAAGGGTGCTACCGTGAGCAGCCATTCGTTACGTAATATTCATAGATGTGCTCATGTGGTATTATAGCAAAGTCTGAATCAGGTGGGAAAAGTTATGTTAAAATGATACCAATGATCCGAAGTCGAAACTCCTTTTTCTGCCTCGCAGTTCACACTCTCGCTTGACCAATATGTTCAGCCAGCGCCCGGGGACAACTGTAACTGCCTAGACGTCGGGGCTATCAATGATGACGGAATGTTTATGGAAAAGGATGACATCGTGGAGCATGGGCTGGCTCCTTGGACAGAACAGTGAAGAAAGAGATCTTCCACCTCGACTCCGAGACGTTCAAGTGGCAGGTCTTGGTGGATGAGAACACTCAGACCAACAACACTGCAGATATCTTGATGTTGACACCCTCCATTGTGAACCAGGTAGGTTCGAGAAGACAACCCACCAGACTCTGACAATCACACTCTGGCTGTTCTGTGGGGGATGCTGGTCTACTACCTCATGAGAAGCAAAGAGGTCAGCTGTAGCGCACCAATTGTTCACAACTGAGTAGACCATTAGGCAGTCCTTTACACAAAACTAGCGCTTACGCACTCCCCACTGTGTTGGGGGGAATAAATATCATGTGTAGCAAATATCATGTGCATGTGTCTGTCTGTCTGTCCGTCTATCTGTATGCTGTTACGTGAAAGCTGGAAATCAGACGCAGACGTACACACACAGACAAATCTAACCTAACTAGACACACACTCTCCCTCTCTCTCTCACACACATACACAGACAAACCTAACCAAAAAACAGCCACGAAAAGCAAAAATCGGCCGCGAAAATCAACGTCAAACGTCAAAAACGTCAAAATTGGCGGAGAAAATCGACCAAAGATGAGCAGCGGACAGGCACACAGACAAAGCAGCTGCAAAAAGCAGCCGCCAAAATGACGAAAAGCAGCCGCGCATCAGCCTCGGAAATGCCCCAAATCATCATCCAAAAGCAGATCAACCGTAGAAAGACACACGCACGTACTTAAGGACCTGCCGTTTTACAGCGGAAAACGGCTGCAGGAGGGGAAAAAATCCGCCGCGAAAATCCGCCGCTAACAGACACACAGAGAGACACAGACACAGACACACGGACTTAAGGGCGTGTCGTTTTATAGATACTTTGCGCTAGCTTCATTGGGTAGGAATAATAGCAGAAATGTAGAGTGACGAAAATCAGCCACCCAAGTCCTAACCTAACCTAACTGAACACGTGCTTCGTGCTCAACATGCGCATCTGGACAAAAATCGGCCGTTTCGCACCAAAGTGACCCAAATCGGCCGCTCGCGAAACCAGCCGTGGACACACCCACACCCACACAGACACAGACACAGACACACGAACATAAGGGGCTGTTCTTTTATATGTATAGGGAAGGGATACAGGGATTCTAGTGGATTAATTTTTTTCAAGCACAACTTCATCATTCTGATTTGGCTAAATCACAGAATGACCCTTAAGAGCAATGCTATACGAATCTATTGTGATTCGCTCCTTGGCCAGCTTGAACAAGCGTGAGACAGAGAAGCTCGTTGGAGGAAGCCCTGTCTGTCTAGAGTGTTTCCAAGAAGCTTGCTTAATGCTGATGTTGGCTGTGAAAAATGTTTGGTGTGGTTGTGAATACTACTTCCCCACCAATTACATGCATTGTTTTCCAGATCACCATTGGTCGCTCGACTAAGGACTCCCAGGTTGACGTGGACCTTCAGCATGAAGGTCCTGCCTGGAAAATAAGGTATTATCAGGAAACAGTGGAAGTTCTTTATGGCTGATACGACACAATAACACTGCTGTTTGTATGTTTCTACGTACTTGCTGCAATACAAATATTTTCATTTCACCCAAAAGCATTTTCAGTACTAGGAGAGCAGTTTCATGGAAGCAAAGTCATTATTGGAAAGAGGTGGTTTCATTGCTGAAGAAGAATTTTCATGACCCCTAAATATATAAGCGGTTCTTCATTGCCCATGAGGGAAAGAGGCCCATGTTCATAGGTGGAACACAGTAAGAAAACAGGTCATGCACGCACATTTGAGATGCAAAGTTAGCGTATGGTGTTGTGAGGAGGGGAACTTCACAGACGAACTTTATTCAGGATCTAAGACCCTCCTATAGGAGGAACCAACCCCAGAAATGAACAGAATTTTTTTTTCCCGCAAAGTGACGCACCGTAAAAGACTTGCGGATCATGTGGGTGACGGAGCAGAGAAAGCGGAAATATTCTTAATATTATTCAAGAATTAGGGAGGCACCAAACTCCATACACGAGTCATCTTGTGCTATGGCATTGGTCTTGGAGAAACTGAGCGTAGGAGAGGACAGAAAGTGTATGGACGATTATCGTATGGTGTATGAACGAGTATCGTAAGTGTTTTTGTCACACATTTTATTTCTCGAATATGTGTCATTCATGGGCAAAGCAACGGCTCTTGCGAGAGCCGTTGTGGGCTTTGGCGTGATCTGCCGTGGACATCTCATTCCAGTACTAGTCAACAGACATCAACGGACAACTTGAGGGTGGCCAAGTTGGCACAGGGGTTGCTGGAGGCACCCCTCTCTGTTTGGGTCCACACGTGGTAGCTTAGTGGATTTGGTTCGTTGAATTTGCTGGCCAGAATCTACTTGACCCCAGCATGTCCTCTAAGAACCTATGGGTCCTTTGGGAGGTGCAGCAGGAGGTCCCATCCTCCTGAAACACCCAGTTGCTGACCTCTGCAGTGCTGGTTCAGGGCAGGGGAGACCTTCTCAGTCAACATCAAGAGAAGTTTGGCCCCATCCAAGGCTTCATTGATCCAAATCAGGAAACATCCAACCATCACAACTTTCAAGACTTGCCTTGGCAGGAAATTTTGGCCTTGGAGTAAATTGAATTGAAGCTTCAACATCATTGGGTATTTTTGCAATGCAACGACCACCTCGAGAACCTTGTCCATAATGAAATTTTTCCAACCCAACAAGACAATGACTTTATGGATTTATGTGCCATGTAAAGTGCACTACATGGTGTTCTCTATGGATTTCTGGGCCCTCCCCAGTCTCATCTAAAACTCTGACAATTCATCTCCAGTTAATTCGTACCAGGCAAATTTGTGCACAAACATCAACCCTTCATGCTGCAGTTGAAGCAAACTGTTTTGGTGCACAACAAGCTCGTACAGAATTTGCAGCAACCTCCCTCTTCTGATCCCCACCAAGTATTTTCTGAACAACCATGTAAGTGACCTGAACTATGTGCATGACTTGTGCTGAGCAAAAGAATATGGAAGGCACTATGGCCTACTGGAAGTGTGAAAAGAGACTGGTATGCAAGGCTTATGCTCACACTTTGACAAGACCCAGCTCACAAGATTACAAACCTGTCTGGCAACCACAACCATTCAATCATCACAGCCAGGGTGACTGCAAGAAAGACACTAGTAGATATCAAGGAAGCAGCTCTCTCAAGCCAGGAGTCATCTTGTTCACTGTTTGCTGTTGTTGTTTTCAATCTTTATGACTGTGAGAAGGCTGATCTGCGAGCACTAGGCAACCCTGAATTGAGACATTCCATATTGGTGCCAAGCTAAAGAGAGTGCTCCCTTTGACCCTTAGAGTGGTGATTAATATGATGTTCCTCAATGCTATAAGACCCTCATGCCTGGCTAATTCCTTGGCAATATGGTTCTGGGACTGATGATAAAAACAGAATTCTGCTTTTTTACAGCTGACAAAGGCTTTGATGACTTGATGGCTGTTGAGGTTTGAGCACTAAAAGTTTGTACTTCCAATTGAACACAGTATATTTGCAGGTTGGGAACTTCAGCATACCAAAGAGTTTTTGTTTTACTGCCAAACAAGCAACACAAGACATTCACTCTAGTCAATCATCTCTTGAAGGATGTCTGTCCAGAATTGAATCCAAGGTTAGCCTTTTAGAGGGTCAGTAGAAACAGCTTTGCAGCTGCCTTCCCTGATGCATCAGTGAAAATCTGCCTTTTCTCAGTGGGGTCAGAAGCATGCATTGAAGAGTGATTTCATTTGTACTTAACATGAGATACCATCAACACAATGATGTAAGTGTATAGTTTCAGTACTTCACAGTGATGTTGTTCTTACCTCTCCATGATGTCACAACAGGATTTGAAGAATTGGTCAATGTCATTCCTCGGGAAACAGTCTTCTACTTTGGGACCTCATTCATCAGGAGTGTCAGAGGATGAAACCAAAACAGATGTTGCTTCACTTCACTGTTTCCTACTGACATGTTGAATGCCAATGAGTGCATACAGCAGGAAGTCATAAAGGCCAACAATGTCCTTGAGGGCTTCCAAAACTCATCACAGAGCAGCATGATGAATGCCGACCCAAACATGTGAAAACTGATCTTTGCCCTGCAGAAGTAGGAGGCACCTGCGCAGACTTATTCTCTGTTCCATATGATTGTTCGGATGTTGCTGCTCCAAAAAAAGAAGTACAAAGATGTGAAAAGACTACTTCACAGGCTGATGGAAAGATATGACAGCCAGGACAAGTCAAGTTTCTCTGCAGTGTTGCTTTTAATGAGCATGAGATACAATCAGTATTCTGCTCACGGCCTTCCTTATTTTTCAGCTGAAATGACATTAAGTATGAGTGAATTCGGAATGGTTTAGCTAAACATGAACTGATTCAGTACAAGTCCTCCAGAGTACAAATTGTCAGGTATAAGTTCACTGGGCACAAGTTGACTGTCGACCAATGACCTCAGCACCCATTCTGATGGTGCCCAGGAAAAGAATGTCTAAGAATATAACCATGTGGAAATGATGGGCCAGGCGGCTGGAATTGTCCCATAAAAATTTTAGGCCATTTCAACCTCTTTAACCCCCTCAAAATGTCTCATTTCAGTCCTGTTTGGCATGCCTCCCCTCTAGTCGTCTTCCTTTTGAGCACTCTGGCACCAAAATGGGCAGCCTTGACATAAGCCCTGTATACTCAACATTATGTCCCAGTATCACATCTACACATTCCACGTCAAAATTCCACCTCAACATGTTTCAGTACAGCGTATGAGGTGCCATACACAATTACTTACGGCAAGGACTGCATATCAACAGGTTCAGACGGAGTCCGAACTCCTGTGAAAAGAAATGGCCTCCCTAAGTGAGCTGGAGGTCCATGATAAAGTCTCACTCTTGGGGTCAAAGCCCGTGTGGGTCAAAAGTCAATGAAGAGACAGGCAAATTGGCAAAGAGGAGTACACAGGAAGGCCAAATTATGGGATCCCAACTCCCCTGACAGCATGGGAAATCACTGGGGTCTTTGGGGAAAAGAAGGCTGGACTAATGGAGGATATTACTGCAAGTTGTCAAGCTGTATTTGGATAGGTACCCTAGGTTCCACTGGGAGTATCCTCACAAAGATACCATGGCAAATACTGAGCAGAGCAATACAAGCTGTTGCCACATACAACTACCACACACAAACAAAAGGAAGTAGCCAAAATCAAAAGTGCCACTTCTGGTGAGGAGAACACAAAGAGTTTGTAGGCGGTGCCAGGCACTTGGAAGGAAACAAACAGAACCTTTCCTAGAGTTCCAACAGACGCATCACACATAGCCAGGCCTAATGGGCTTCTCAGGTTCATTCAGGAGGATCACATTGAGAGTTCCATAGTTCCAAAGTCCTCTCAGATCGAAATCTATTGCCTAAAGCACGAGGGCCGCATGGACGTCTGTCGGAGAGACTGTACAAAAATACACGCACAAATAGTGCTTCTTGAGTACTTCATGAAGAGCCAGCACGAGAACCCAAATAGAAGCCTCAAGATCATCCTCGTGCTCCCCTACCTCCACACCCAATTAAGCAACATTTAAGGGGCAAAGAAGCATTAGTCTCACGATCGACGTCATCAAGATCGTCAGTTAATGCGTGCACAGAGCCTCTGTTCCTCCCCTACATTGTTCTTGATGAGGTTGAACGTGTTTCTACTTCACTAGGTCCCATTTCTGTGTTCAAGTCAATCAGCTTATAATTTTTGCCATGAAAGTATGCAGTGTGAATGCAATGGTGTATTATACATGCGACGCACGATACGTAGGTCTCGACACTTCTTATGTACGTACGAGGATCATTTCATGAAACTCTACTTGAACAGTTGCCAACACTCAAACGTTGACAGCCTTTTTGAGGTCACCAATCCCGCCAGGAGGACCATGAGGATGAAAGCGGCGTTGATGGAGATGCCGACGACGGCCGCCAGCACCGGGTGGCTGAACAGGAGTCTCCGGAGTCCCTGGTAGGTCGTGGAGAGCACCAACTCTCCCCGCGATATTTCAAGCAGCCGACTGCGAATCTCCACCTGAGCGCCAGCAGCAGGGCGTAAGCGGTTGTCCTGCAAGTCACAAGTTACACTGTACATACAGGGTGGTCAGTGGAACAAAAGTAACTTCTCCTATAGATACTTACAACTCGGGCTGTGCAGGACGTACAGTAGTGCAATGGGACTCTTCAGAAAGAATAGGTTTAAAACTTTTTCTCGCAAAACGAACTTTAAAAAATGGTCTAAATCAAGTCAGCAGTGGCCTCTTGAAGTTGAAAGTCATTTTTTGCAAAGAGGTGAGCAGAAAGAAATCAAGCAAGTTTATAAGAGACACATCAAATGCTGAGGACTCAAGTCTGACTCAGGGGCATAGAGACAGTAGCCGCTTCCATGTAGTTGTTTTAAAAATGTTCATGCACACGTGAGTGGAGTGCCTAATAGAGGGGTCTTCTGGGTTCCCTGGGTCTTCTGGGGTTCCCTGGGTCTTCCGGGGTTCCCTGGGTCTTCCGGGGTTCCCTGGGTCTTCTGAGTTCCCTGAGTCTCATCTCTATTTTACCATTTTGTGAACTCCGTTATACCAATGGATAACTTGCCTGAAACTCTCTGTCGAATGTGATGTCAATGATGTCCTCCTCGGCCACCAGGTTGGCCATCAACAGCGGGAGTCGCAGGATCAAGCGAGTTTTCGACAGCAGTTCAGACCTGCAAAAGCTGATTAGGTGGTCACGTCTAAAATTTCATTCTGGAACGTTACGTGGACCAAATGATTTGTTTTTGTTTTGTTGGAACCAGATAGGGTTGGGGTCACAACAGACAAGATCAAGGCCCCTTTCTTGGGGTGGATGGGATGGGCCCTGGGAGGGGGTTGGGGAATTCTTTTCCTCCCGTGCAGGTGACATCTCATTGGTACCTGTGCGGCGGCATCGCATGCGTGCAGAGGCCTACTGTGGGCCCATAGGCAGCCAGGTTGTTGTCCACTCGATGAGCGTAGGGCACGGTGCTGAGGTCTGACGAGTGCATCCGCACGCAGATCATGAACATGCCATGCTAGGGGGAGATGGTTGCTTCAATACATATCAAGGCATATGCGTTATCGTCTCTGTGGAGAAGTAATCAAGATACTTATTTTCATGCATACGAATGTGCGTCTCCCTTTGTCAAGATCGTCTACGGGTTCAACATTCAGAAACGCACACGCGCTGAACACATTTGTTTGATATGTTTGATAAGATTCCTTTTTTCTATCACGATTTCGCGAGCTTCAGTAGCAAAACCCACGCAATGTACGAGTGTGCATTTGAATGCACCTTTGAGTGCTCATCACGTCATAATCGCGATTCCCGCTCAACTTACGATATCAGTATCATCACGTGTATGAATGGACAGGCCCGTATGTACGTGTGCATGTGTCTGTCTGTCCGTAGCCGATTTTGGCGACACGAGACTGATTGCGGCTGCTTTTTGCGGCTGATTTCCAGTGTTTGCGCGGCTGATTGCGGCTGCTTTTCGCAGCAGACAGACAGACGGACAAACACATGTATAGCGCTTAGTATAAATCTTTGTAGTCGAAAGAAAGTTGTATTGACACAGATGGAAATCACAAAGACTGACCGGAGTAAACTTGCTATGATAATTGTCTACGATCCAGAGAGGGTCCTTGAAAAAAAAACACCCGAGATTGTTAATTTTAAAGCCTATAATTTTTCAGGCCTTTTGGCCAATTCTTACATCAGGTTACTAAGTTACATCGGGTGGAAAGGGTGAAGCTCCTTTCAGGAGCAAAGGGTTATGCTATCCAGAAGAAGCATAAGATAAGTTCGAAATATTTATATCTTTCACGCTCTGAAGAAAAAATCTTGGTTAATGCAAATATCGTGATCACGCAATCTTTCGTTCGTAGTATGAAAAATTTTTTGCTGAATGACAACACATGGTGTAACAGGCTCAGCGCAGGAAAATTCGTCAGACTAGTGAAAGGATCTGTAGTCTCTTTATTACGTTAGGTCAAAAATCGGAATTCCCCGTGGGTGTCCAAAATTTATAATCACTTACCATTTGAAGACTTTGTAGTCAAATGAAAGTGAAAAAAAGGACTTTTTGCTATGCCCAAATGCACTTAAAGTTGCATAATACTGTAAAATAAGTTATAATTTTTTTTCTTCAGGACTTGCTGTAAAATATTTTTCTGACCAACTGGAGCAAGTCAGCATTTTGGTGAGTGATTTTCACCCAGTTTGGCAGCTTCTGACAGCCACCAGAGCTGAAATCTACTTTCACCGCAAATTTACTACAGTAGCTCACTACGTAAATTTCAAATCAAGTTGGGCATAGGGAAACACAATGTTTTTTTCCAAAGTATTTGACTCCATCTTCATCTTTTGAGCCCTTGTAACAAACCCCAGATGCAGGCAGTGAATTTCCAAAGTTGACCCCTTTTCGACCTAGCCTAATATATAGATTTGACTTTCAAATGTGTTTGAAGAGATATTAAAAAACTTGGGTCAGTCAACCCCGCTCATTACAAATAGTCGTGGAAGAGAGAAGGAATGCAGCAAAACATGAGGTCCATGACAAAACACCAACAATAGCTGCAAGAAGTCATTGCACCAAGTCACAATGTCTTACATTAGTCCCAAAAATGGCTAGATTGGTTTGGCGGTGCGAGTGCCCACCCCACGACTGATAGCCAGACAGCTAAACAGTCAGACACACAGATATCTAGATACAGATTCAAAGTCATGAGTGTGCATGAGTCAACAGTTGTTGTCATACACGTGGTGGCCATTACAGCTGGATGCCACCCAATAAAGTGGATAGGATCCGCCACTACTTTATAGATAGCGAAATCATGAAATGCAAGCCTCAATTTCCTTGACTCTGTGCAAATGGGCCTCAACCGGACCTTCAACAACGTTTTCCCTATCAATTGCAAATATAATAATCTCCCTTAAAATGTGCAGCCATCTAAAATGAGAGCAGGGAGCGACGTAAAGTAAGAGCGCTTGACCGTCAAGAGCAGAGACTCTTGTCATCATTTGTTCTGCACCTCTACTATGAAGGTAAACAAAGTTTTATCACCTGGATTCCCATGCGACATCAAGTCGGGCGTTTGCATTTGTCGAGCTCAGAGAAGGGGCGAAAGTCAAGCTGACAACAACCATGGAGCAGCTTCTGTCCGGCAATCTGGCCATGGCTCATGGTATCCAGGTGGAAGCCATCTTCAAGGATGAGTCCACGGAGAAGAGCGAGGGCCAGACGAAGGAAATGAACGAAGACTTGAAAGTAATCAGTGACACCTTTCAGTGGCGTGAGGACCTGATCAGGACAGTCCGCGAACTGAGCAGAGTGGCCGGCAAGATCCATACTGAAGAGAAAGTTTGGGCCTCTTTCCAATACGCTGGATCAGTAATAGGTATTGCATGTTTTTCTATCCCAATCGAGCAAAAAGCTCAATTCCACGAAAGGTTAGTTGAAGGCTTTCTTGCCATTATGCCATCAACGCTCAGAACTATGCGCAGACACAGTTCTGCCCTAACAAATGGCGCCAAAGGCAGACACTTCAGGAAACAGTGATTTTCCTCATTATGCAATCACTACATAAGGACCCCCCTGCAGAGCCTAACAGAGCCAAGGAGGGCAGTGGGCATTTCTAAACGTGTCCATGTCATCATTCTAGGTGCAGTCTTTGCTACCTTGGCAACTTTGGTCTTCATGGGCATGGTTGCTGGTGCTGAGGTCTATCTGATGGGGATGGTCCTGGGTGCCACCATCGTAATGGGCTGCCGTGTGGGAAGAAACATTGAAGTCAACAGGCAAACCGGCAAAGTTTTCAGGGAGTTGAATTTGGCGTATAAAAACGACGTTGAAGGAAGGAAAATGCTGAGAGCCAAGCTGGAACAAATTCAACTCAGAGTTGGTGAGGACGACATGAAAAAGTTCTCATTCGTTGTTCACATCATCCAACTCGGAACTAATATGTCACTTCATTGGGAAAACCTCAGTGGCCTCGTGGAATCTGTTGGTAATGTCCTGACGATCGCGAACCTGGCACCCAGTCAAATGCCTGTACAATTTGGCAAGTTGCTAAAAGAGGCTATGGAAGTTAGCGGCCGTGAAACATTTAATGAGGCTGCCAAGGGTGCTGCGAAAAAGGGAGTTAAGGAAACTGCCAAGGAAGTGACCAATGCCACCCTTGCCTATGGCGGATTAGCCATTGGGGTGAACGCAATTTCTTTGATAGCCGATTCATTTAACTTTGCAACGATGATAATGAAAGAACCCAAACTGGCTCAAGAATTGGACAACATTGCAGACCAGCTAGAAGCTCAATTTCAGCTGCAAGGCAAATAATGAAAAATGTTACTCGGTGAATTTTTTGAAAAGGAAATAAATGTATTTTAGTTCTGAAATGGTTGCTCTTATCTCATCTACGGTACTTATTCTGCCTGATAAAGAGACAAGTTGAGTTTGAAGTAGATGCGTTTCAATATATAGTGTTAAAATGCGCATTGGGCTTCGGCCACTGGGACAGTGACAACCCTCGCATCTGTTGACCACCCAAAACAAAACAACGTACAGAAGCAACTCGGTTCGCTCGGTTTCTTTATTAAGTTGAGCCCTCGGGATAATATAAATTGAGTCCAATGTGCCAAAGAACATGCCAAAAAGTTGTAAAATGCAAGGAATTACTCACAGCATATGATATTCTGTTCAAGAAAGTGTTATTCAGAGCATATCATAAAATGATAACACTTGTTTTCTTTGGGATGAGTGAAAAACATTGTCTTAGGGACGTCACAAAAAAGTATTAGTAAAAATGTGAGTTTCCCCCAGAAAACTCAATTTGACCAGTCACCGTCAGTGCGACCTGAACTGAAACTTTCAAAGACGTGACTTGTACTCGGAGTCATTAAACATTACTTTTTCTGTGCAATTACAATTTGTACTCAATCTTGTCATTTCAACACAGGGACCGAGTACAGTGGACTCCGCTTTGCAGTCATACAGTAAACTACGTCCACGGAGACACCGAAAAGTGTAACTACAAGCTGAGTCCAGTGTAGCAACTGGATCCCCTTCAAAATGTCCGCTCAAAATCTGTCACAGTAAACGGGAATGTCCCTGAAAGCGGCGTGCACTGTCCATACAACATTATAATTGTCATTACAAATTATTCTTACAAACAAGTACATTTTTTCGCCAGTACAGTGGTCTCCGGTTCTTGCGTTATCGGTTCTAGTCAAAATCCGGTTATCGTCATCACTGTTGTCGGGCCCGATTTTTTCTTTCGTCAAATAGAGGCTTTTTTATCGACTGAAGTCATCAAACTCCGCGTCATCAAGTTGCCTGCAGAAAATTTATATTACTCTGTCGGGATTTTTTCTCTTAGGATATGTATGCGGGATTTTAAGTTTTTGGGACAGTAACGTGTTGGAAACTCATGTACAAAGGTATCATTTTGCTGGCATTCTGATGCTTCAACCAAGAGGAATGCACCCCCAAACGCTGAAGGTACGTAATTTCCATGTTTTTTAAGACTTTTAACTGACGTGGTTAGAGTGTTCAGGCATATTGATTACAAGAATATATCGGTGACCTTGGGTCCCGCCTTGATGCCTATAACCGCAGACTATTGTAACTGACGTTCAGAAGAAATTACATGGTGTATGACTATTTTCAAGCATCTGCTTCCTGACATTGTTCAGCTGCATCAGAGACATCATCTTGCAGGCCTTGAAGTTCCTTTCTGACTTGGTGGCAGAGAAGAACCTCTCACAAGCGACGAAGAAGCGCTTGCAGACTAAGAAGCCAGGGACAAGATTTCTCCCTTTTTAAATAAAAATTCAATATGTACAATGTGTTACTTTCTGAACATTTTTCATGTTTTACAGTCGATACTCGATGTAAGAACATTTTTGTTGCTGACCGAAATTTCATATGATTCATACAATTGCACCATGTTCGAGGGGTGTTGCTGCTGACGGAGATTACTCTTACAGCGAGGATCAACTGTACTTACTTTACTTCTGTGTATTTACTTATACTAGTGGACATAACAGGGTTTTTTTTTGGAAAACGGTGGTAAGAGTAAGAGAAGCCAAAGCCAAAGCTCCATCTGCACATTCAACGTGTCCCTCAACATCCCCATGCTGCACGTCAAACAATAGCGGATCCGTTGCAACTTCATCGAGTCCTCCGTGACCGCCTGCGTGGCCGGACTCGTAAGGCGTCCTTGGAGTCTGATCCTGCTCAATCGACTGACTCGGATACAGTGTGAGCCGTCAAGAGGTCCATTCAGGAGTCGCGGCGGAACGTAACGGTAGCACTTTTTTCCCCTCAGCCATTGTGTTTTCTCCAGCTTTGCTTAAGCGGGACAAATCCTTTGTCGCAATGTTTGCGGAAGAGTTTTATTTGCTGCAAGTGCACAAAGGATGGGTCAACTCAGCGCACTCTGACCTCTATGGGCGATCCTCGTAAGGGAGCGTTTACCAAAGCAACTTTTTGGGTGCTTTTTTGTCGCTCCGCAGCTTCGCCTCCGGCGCAGCTGATGGAGCTCGTGATGATGAAACTCGAGGCGAATCTGTCTGTCAATCTCCCTCCGGTAGGTTTCGCCCTGCGCTCTGATCCGTCCTAGGACTACCTGTGGTCGTCAAAAATAACCCTGTGGGAATGCGCACAAAGCACCGTTAGCTCTGGTCAAGAGTTACGGCAACGCTGGCGTAACCAGGGAAAGGAAAGCGACAGTTCTGTTGCTACCCAAGAAGCGCGAGTTGAGCGCTGCATACAGAGAATGACGACTTGGATGCCGACGGGGAAAAGGGGACCGCTTGCAAGGTCCAGAGGGCCGTCACGCTCTGCCTCAGGGCGACGTTGCTGTGGTACTGGAGGCCAATGCGCATGTGACCTGATCCGCGAAATCGGGGTTGACACCGGTCACTTTACAGATTACCCAAAGATGCGTCATCAGCACCAAGTGATGCAGTTCATACTGAAGCTGTGAAGTCTTGCTTGCCCACAGCCTCCTGGTATCTCGTCTCGTCATCCATGGCCTTGGCCAAGTTGCTCTCCATGCTGAGGAGGAATTGGTTGGTGCAGTCCATGAGGTGAATTGAAAGCTCAAATAAAGACACCATGTGGGAACAATATGAGATCACCATTCACCATCGCCCGTCAGCTTCAACTTGAGCAAGATCCTCACCCTGGTCGAAAAATATGGTGGATGCGCTTTATTAGTTCTTGTGCGCCCTTGTCTTTGTTACTGAATCTGGCTCTTTTATCTTAGACCTGACACAATTGGGCAGGTTTGTGTAGGCTAAATATTCATACTTCTAATTGCTACGTCACAGACTCCTATTATACATGTCCTTGTTAGTCGTGCAGCCCAAGGGTGCTGTTGCTTGCCAGAGACGTGTGCCTGACGCAGGTCTATTGACGTCAGCCAGCACGTAGCACACGTACGAGCAACGCTGCAACAACGTCGTTGGGTCATTCACCCTACGTATGTCAGAGTGAGTGATCAGAGCTGGTTCTCAAGGAAGCGAAGGAGGCTGAGGCTGACCGACCGCAACTGCAGGATTGTATTACTGGCACACACGTGTTACGCTGACCGGTCGCTCCTGGTCGAGAGGAAGCAGAGTCAGATTTCCGCGCTGACTTTGGCGCCGAGACAGGCAGCGCCCTCTGGCGGCCGGAGGAGCAAAAACGTAGCTGTGCATGTGCACGAGCAGTGAAAAGTGGAGAGGGCCACTCAGTGGCATCAATAGGACAATAGCAGAAAGTACAGGGCGACCGTACACATATTGCTACATACTTAGCATTCAGTTTATGTACGTCAACTATTTTTTAAGTGACCTCCCTGCGTTGTGACACACTAATTTCAACTCTTGCAGCCACACCATGATTTACTGCACGACATGAGAGAGCAGAACTTAGCCTTACTGAACTGAAATGAGAGTATGGCTAAGTAATTGTCCATAATATTGCACTACAGCAATGGTTGAACATCACATTTTGAGTGAAGTTTAAAGTAGGGACTAGCAGTATTTTTGGATCACCTTGCAAGTCACAGTAGAAGTTATCCACACATAGGTTGCTTTTAGTAGCTCTCATCCATCATGGAGGAGCTGAAAAAGCCACTCCAGTCAGTGTACAATTGCTCATGGTTGAGGCATCTTTGCTGGCGGAAAGCAAAGCCTCTGACAGCTGTACTTTTCGTGCTTGTTCGTTGCTTCCTCCTTCAGCACTGCAAGGTTCATCACGCGCATTCACATCAAGTCTGACATTGCCCCGAACCCCAAGGAGAGTAATTACAAACTTTTAATCACGTGGAGGTTGGATCAATGTCTTTTCGAGCACACCATGATTTACCCACTTTTCAAGACAACAACTTGCGCAAGTTAGACTCCATTGTCACTCTGGTCCACGTGAGGCCACAGGCACGTGGGGGTCGTGACGACTCAGAGGTACCAAAATAACAGCATGTCTGCGGTTCAAGGATTGTGATTTACAAATGTCATTCTGGCCCACATTTCTGTTGCAGTCAAACTGGGTATTAAGTTAGGATTCTCCTCGCTGACGATCTCGTCACCCGCAGGAGAGCAGCAAGAAGCCCTGGGATCCTGCCAGGACACAGTGTGTCCTTGGCAGCATCCCTGCCTGTCCGTGGTGTCTCTGCCCGCCCACAGAGGGCGCGTCGCGCTGCAACTGCTGCCAGCCTCTGCTCTATGACCAGGACAGGACCCATTAGTGACGTCTTCCATATGTGTTTGAGTGACACCAAGACCGCCATTTGCTTCCTTGAATGCTGTTTGTGCGCACCCAGAAGTCGAGGTCAATGACTCGAGACAAACGGCTCGCTCTCATTGGCGAATAATAAAATGGCGCACGCGGGATTTTCCACAAGGAAAAACCGATCCTCCGGGTCCCAGGGGATTGAGACAAAGAACGACGATGTCAGCCTCTTGGTTGTGCGTGTGGACGACCACGATCATCTTGAGCTCCTCCCTCCAGGATCGTGATTTTCGATCATCTCTGGTGTTTGAACACAGCAAAATATGTCTGGTTATTCTAGAGAAAAGTCCGTGGGTGCAGACCGAGTTTTGAGCTTCTTTGCCCAACTCCTACTTGTGCCGAAATTGCGCAACAGCCGCCCAAAACCCTGCCCAAAATCGAACTCGCATCTCTGCTATCACACGTCCTTTCACTTCCTGGACGAATGAATGAGCGGTTTCTCTCTCGTCCTCTCGCTCCACGCAGCAAGCCAGAAATTACGCCGCTTTTCACTGCCGGAAACGTCCGGACTTTCATCATTGGCGCTGTCGCAACTGCCTCTGGTTGTAAACAACCTATTCAGTCGTCCTCTTCTTCCTCCCGAAAGCTTCCTGCTTTTGAGGCGCAGGGCTAAAAATACTTGACCTGAATCCGGCGCCGCCGGGCGGCTCGGCCCGCCGACCCGGCCGGAACGGCAGATGAAGCAGGCAGTGACGTTGGTCGATCAGACCTGAATGAAGTCGGAGTAGCAGAAGTGGACCAACTTTTTCCTTCTTTGGCAGATGGGACGTTCAAGGACGACGCGGATCTGACCGCACGGACTGAGGCTCATCACCAGTGATGATTTAACCCCCGTTTTATTCAGTGGAGAACAATTTCGCCGCCCATTGTTGTGACGTCACCCTGTAATTGAGCGGGAGTCGTGGGAAAAGTGAGTTGTCCGCAAAGCAGGTGGGAATTTTTGGACCGGGCTGTGATGCAACTGAGCAACACTGAGGAAGCGGAACCAGACGAGCTCAGGCTTCAAAGCTCCATCTAAGCTGCTCTTTGTACTTTGCTGTTATAGCAGATTAGACTTGAGCCTTCTTGGGTTTCCTCTCTTGGAAAGTGCAGACTTTCCTCCGCGAGAGACGGAGGTACTTTCCGAGGACAGAGACACTTCATTCATAGCAGTGCCCGTTTGGGCGCACGCACTTTGCAGTCGGAGGTGACGTCGCCGTTGGCGTTGGCGTTGGCGTTGGCGGCGGCGTTGGCGTTGGCGGCGTTGGCGGCGGCGGCGGCGGCGGCGGCGGCAGCGCGTAAACACATTCTTGCACCATGGTCTGGGACTTCACACGTCAGTGGAAAGAAAGAGGAGATTAGCTCAAACCTGGACGGTGTCAAACATCTTCCTGACGCAAAAACATTTTGGGCTCTTTCGTCGAGGAGAATTTATATTTTTGTCGTAACAACAACAAACTGGCCAGATAAAGGGGTTTGGCCGTTGCTACCCCCTCGTAAACAGGTTCGCTCTGTACGTGGACATTGGAGCGACTCTGGGATCATCGAGCACCGTTACTTGATTCTCCACACACTCGAGCCATCCCAGACAGACAAACAGACAGACACAAACAAATATAACTCACGTCACAGGGTCCATTTGGCATTCACTTTGTGTGTACGGAGAAGAACTCACTTGCCGTGCACTGACAGCGGGCCTTGCAGGGGAGGCCTGGACAGGCCCAATAGCCATAAGAAAAAAACATCCGCTGCACTCGTTGCAGGTGATCAAAAGGGACAATCTGACGTCTGCGTCTGATCAAGTGCCATTCTGAGGTCACTGCAGTCCTCCGACCTCGGCTTCGGAGCTGCAGTGACCTCGCATGGGCCAAACGCCACTTGGCCAACTGCACGCAATGCGCTATTGCAAGCTCGTCTTCAACGTGTTCCTGAGGGCCAATGACCTGGGACAAACGATATCGGGATGATCTTTGATCGCCGCTGGCTGCGCAAAACAATCCCTTCTTCACTCAACGTTAATTCGACAGCCATCATTTATTCGCTTTTATTTCCCTTCTACCTGTGCGCACCTCAGCAGGTGGAAGAAGCTTCTTCCTTCCTTCCTTCCTTCCTTCCTTCCTTGGGGAACCTGAATTCCCCGAATTCAAACAAAGGCTGGATCCAGGATCCAACTCCCGCCCACGTTATTGCGGACAATGCTGACCGCTACTTCTTGGAAGGAATAGTAATAGTAATTGCGGTCCCCGATTAATCCGGCGTCTTGGACCGACTGGGAGGACACAGGTACGTGTCACCCATGCGGTTAGCGGGAGGGAGCTGGAGGAGGTCAGTGATCCCGTTCCTATTGTTCTGGGGCAGCTCCCGCCATTTTTTCTTTCGGTGCACGGAAAAACTAGACGCGCTGCTAGAGCAACTAGACATTTTTTTTTTAGAGCAGAGGTCGGCCGAGATCACGCACGGGTGCAGAGGCCTCGGCGTCCCGGCCTTGTGCGGCATGTCGAGGCCCGCGGCAACGGCCGCCAGTCTGATGATGATGGCCTCCACCGATGACAATCGTGAGGGGCGTTGACGGACGCGGTCACACCGGAGCCCGGCAAAGAGCGGCCAGCCGAGGTGAAAGAACTCTCCAACGCTCTATCTTGGTAGTTGTCTCGTGCCACCATTCCTGCACTTGCAAGAAGTCACTGCCTTGAGACGCTCAAGCATCGACGGGGTGACAACGATCGAGCTCGACAAACCGCAGCAGGGAGATGATCTTACATATCGGCCCGTGACAAGCATGATCTTCGACTTCAATTTGCTTCAATCTGGCAACTCTGCTGAGCAGTTCAGTGGAATATGAATCAAGTTGCAGACCGAGGTGTTTCATTCACGCTTCGTACATAGACGTTGCCACCCGAAACACCCTCATTTAGGCTACAAATACAATGGCAGCCGCATAAATGTGCGGGTAGCAGTTCGAATGACTGTTCTAAACCTCTGGAGTGGGACTTTGCATTATTGGGGATCTTTTACCGGGAAATTGCAACACTTTGTGTCAGATGATATTGACAGTCGACCTTGCGATGAAGGCAAATTTGTGAATTTTCTTGAAAAATGTCTCAAAACAATCATGAATGAATCAGATTTGTGCTCCCTCTGCAATGTTTTGTTTTTTATTCTGACGGAAGAAAATGTTGATGCAAGAGTAGCAAAGTCGGCTTCTGCAGCAGTCGGGATTTTACTATAAAAATGGTTGTATGATTCGATTTCGGATTCTTTTGAGCGTGTTCCACTGCCACTGGCTGCACTGATGCCACGCAGCTGAGTTGCTCCGAGAGGCGGTAAAAAGGAGGCGGGGAACAGTGTGAGCGGAGAAAATGGCCACAGTGCAGCCAGAACGTGGCAGACGTGGGTGCGCCGCGGCAAGGACCGCGCCGAGGACCTTAACATGTGCAATATGAGCCGGAAGTTCGTATGCAACTTGGCTACACAACAAGGAGAAGCAGCGAAACATCTCAAACTTTCTCCATGGCATTGGACAAGGCACATGTCAAGGTCATGTTTATGCAATGAAGTCCTCGTTGCTTTCAATAACGTGCTCAAGATGACGACTTTGCATACTCAAATAAGGTGGCCCCTCTTGGCAAAGGTCCAGGACCTTGATGCGATTGTTCTCCTACTTGACGTTAGAGGCCACCGAGAAGGAAGCGCACTTGTCATAAAAATGTAGGAGGATTATATTTAAGGGGGTATCTTATGGAATTTCCCTTGAGCAACTTCGGAATGATCGGAAAAATGTTATACACATTTAAGTAGCTGTGCAAACGTTCCTACGTGCTGATGTTAGGACTGCAGCGAGAACATCGCAGACATGATGGTGACGGGACAGGAGTTGTTGGCTCTCATGAACTAGATGTCTTGATCGATCGGACACGTGCGTCGGCGGAGACAGAACAAGAAATGGCTAATACTGGTGCGCATTTTATGCGCCATCAAATCTGTGCACTTCCATGTTGATATAAGAAAAATCAAATTGTCCCTGACGGGAGGAGCCAAAAAAGACCCCGGACTTTTCGAAAAAAAAAGTCTCCCCCAAATCCCTCCACGTCATTACTTGACCCGATTTTTCGACATGGAACTTTTTATACTAGATAAAGACTGGGCAGCGAAAAGGGCGACAGATTGATGGCGATGCCAAGTTTGACGGTCACTGTGTAGCGACTTTGTCCTGATCCTGGCCGGGCGGTTGGGCAGCGCCGACGCTCAGTGGTCGCTTTGTCTCATCGCACCCGCCACATTTTTGCGTGCTTGTTAGTTCACCCCGTGCGTCTCATTAATTGCGGATAAATAAATCCCTCTTGATCATCCCTCCTTGATGGGTCCTCGGCCTCCACCCCGGCGTCTCTGAGGTCAGCCCAAGAATTTTATTGCTGGGCGCTCAAGAGTGACAAGATCGAGCTGGGGCGGTTATTGACACCGCCGATGGAGTCGACCCAAGAGACATCGATTCGCTCTCCTCCTCCACGTACGCGGGAGGATCAATTCAGCTCTTATCCCAACTGGAGAGGATTGGGTTGTCTTTCTAGAGCGCCCTCACAATACCTAGTTTTCTAGATGTCCGTCTCTCTCTCTAGGTCGCCCTGTCAGTTCCTGAGGCTCTGGAGAATTGCAACCAAGATTTTGCTGGCTCACCCTGTGGTAATGGAATGACTCCCCCACCCCCCTCTTGATTATTCTCGTCGTTAGAGATGAAGTCCTGACTGACGGTGTCGATCGTGCAGTTCTGGGTGTCGAGCGCGAAAACCATTAGGTCAAATCAGCCCACTTGAAGCGCAACTTCCTGCTGGCCACGTTTTTCACGACTTTGAATGGCGATACCGTAAAAGGGTTTGCGGAAGGAAGGACGTGATTTATCTCATTTCTGCGTCTATTTACTCGAGTGATCGTAACGCGGAGAAACGATTAATCAGACTTCTCGCATTTCCACCCCTCTGTTTTCCCCCATTTCTCCATGAGCAAAAGAGACGCCAACCGAAACTTTTCCCCCTCTACTGGGCATTCGCGGTCCTCGCGCACATTCAGCATTAACTCAAAAAAGACCCCGAGGGCGGCGGATGAAATGCTACACGCGGGCGCGCGCGCACTCTCCTGCTTGCGGCTGCTCTCCGACCGAGAGACAGAGGACATCGTAATTCCCCTGCGGTCAAGGTGAGCTCACCCCGTCCACACTTTGCCGGCGAGTTTCAAGGACACCCGGAGGAAATGTGAGAGCCGCGCACCTCACGATTATGGAGGTCCACGTACATTCATGCACACGCATACCAAAGTCATCGGCACATCCAGACCGAATATCGTCCACACGATACGTCGAGTGCAGAAGGAACTGTTCATTTTTGGGATGCTTTTGCAGACTTTTCAAGATTCGTTGGTATCGGGTTTGCATTTACAAGGCCGATCCAGGGGCCCGCTAAGTTTCTGTATGATATCGCGACGGACGATGATTGATATTGCGCAAGTATCGCGATGCTCGATGTCGATCAATCGCACACTTCTCACACGCACATGCCGACAAACACACATTTGTGTACGATCAAGATGTGCTAGGACAACGTTGCAAAAAAAAAACATGTCAAGTAGAATTGATGTTGACGTTAATTTCTTCTTCCATCACACTTCCAATGGACGGAAGCTGCTGGCGCTGACCTTCGCGGAAGACTGCAAACCCTCATTATCGATGACAACCGATTGACCAACATGTGGCGAAATCCAAGAAAGGGGGAAGGAGGGATCGATGACCGAACGGGCGAGAACAGATGCGACTTTTGCGCCATCCAAGACCCTGAGAGAGTCCGTTATACAGTCCGCTGTACGCACCGGACAGACGGACGGACGGACAGCGGGGGCAGGAGTAACATTGGACAAGGCACCAACGATGTCAAGGCTACCGTCAAGCGCTGACACACGTGTGGCTTCCACACGAGCAGCAATCACACTTTGGGTCACTTCATCTGCTCAAGAATCTCAGTCAGGCCCACTCCAGCCAGCGAATGACGTCACCATACAACCCTACGCATGAAAGCGTCACTGACGACCTGGATGCTCACTCATGGGCATCAAGTGCTACCGCTGTGCAATATTTCACTGTAATATTTCGAGGGCGCTGGTTAGTACAATCGGCTCCGCCATCGGTTTTAGTCGCGAAATCTTCACCAAAAATCTCTGGGTTGCAGTCATAGTTTGAGTGGAGAGAATGAATTTGCTGCAGAGGCAGAGGAGAAGGATGACGGCGATGACGAGGCCAAGGAGCAGATGCCAAGGGACAAGGAAATGAGAGGGTAACATCAGAATGGGCTTGAAAACATGCGGATTTGAGAACCAGGATGTCGTGACAGTGGCTGAATCAAGAGTGATTCACTTCCTTCGAGAGAGATTGACCACCAAGGCAGCCATCCAGCCTAAGATGGATGATTGCTCAATTTTAAACATTGGAAAAACAGGCTTAATATAGTAGATTTAAGTGTGTATCTAGTAACAATCGCCTCAGGCAAAGAAAAGACACTTAGGGGTCGTAAAATGCTGATTCCGGTCACAAGAATATGTATTCGGGTTTTCCCAAAGGTTTGACTGTAAACGGAGCTCACTCTATGATCAAAGTGCTCATCCAAGATTTCATCCAAGACAACAGACAAGATTGCTGTTTCAGATCACATCTGATATCAATGAAGGTTGCGGGAAGAAACTGTTTTGTCCCATACGTTTATTCATGCCAGTGAGAGGGACGTGGGACACCAGGGGGATCTTGATTAAACTGCACAAGTTGACAGAAACCTGTATCTAACGTTATATTGTGCGGGTCAGTACTGAACCCCTTGAAATGGAAGAAACTGTCCAGTCCAGCTTGATTCAGGTTCTGACCGAGGCTGCTCGTAGCTGCTCGTAGCTCGTTCAAATTCAGTCCCACAATCCGGATCAAGTTGCAGTGCAAGAGCAGATCTCAGTGAGCTGACTCCCTTTCCCAAAATGATCCAGAAGTTGTCTTCTTGTTCAGCGTCAGTGATGCTGTCAGTTTGAGGGTCAGTAATGCCTCTGCTCTGTCTTTGGGGGAGTCTCGTGCTTAAAAGTAGCTTTTGGCCACACAATTTTGACACTTTTAGGTTGTGTCTTGTGGTGTTTCCTATTTCAGTCACCTCTTTTTCAAAAGTCTTTGAATTTTGTCTGCTCGTTGCACCTTCTTTTCTTTGCCACATTATTCTCAACATGTTATTGCTTCTACGGGGGCATTTAAGGGTTTCTGCTGTAATTACATAAGTACTGGACACAGTTAATCCGTCATCCGCTCTATCAGACTCAGCAACTTTTATAGAATGTTCCCCCCCCCTATTTACTCACACGATATTCGTATTATTATTTCTCCGGGTGCACTTTTCCGGCAAAAAGTCCCCGCTGCCTCCGGGCAAAAGCTGGCGCAGGCCAGGAAAGGTAGACAGCAATCAACAGGTAAAAGTCGTCGTCGTAAACAACACCATGATGATGATGATGGTGGCGATCGCGCAATCCTGCCAAGGGTTTGAAGCACGCGGGCAGGAGGGCAGGCAGGAACCGACCGTTGAGCTCTCCCGTGACGTTGAACAATATTATTTTTCGCCGCTTTCCCTCTCCGTGACCGAGGTCCGTCCACCATCTACATGCTGTCTGCGCCCACGGACATCTCGTGCATGTTCAGGGACGAGCTGAACAAGACATTTAAAGCGTTCTTCGTGACTTTGTTGCCGTCGACCCCCGCCTCGCCATCCTCCCTCGCCCCCTCCAGTGGAGTTAGGACAGTCCCTTTCTAGCGGTACCTGTTTTTCACTCTCGCCCACTTCCTGTGAAATAACTCTCCAACTATGAATGTGTTTACGTTTTTGCCTGCTTGCGTAGAGATTGTGCACAGGTTGTTTTTCAGCGCTGAGTAGGTCAGACGCTGTGGACGGATCGGCGACGACGGCGGCGACGACGGCCACGATCACGACGACGCCCAGGATTTCACGTTGGCATTTCAATGAAAGTGACAGGGATTAGATGCAATACAAAGTGCAGGCAGGACAAGCAACTGTCCTAGCAACATACAGGAGGGAAACGGCTGAGAGTGCCCGGTGGCGGCACCCGGGATAGTCGGGCAAAAGCCAGACCGGGTTCGAGACCGGATGCCAGTCAGGTTCCCCACATCAGACGGGCCTTGGTCATCAGACTTTGGTTGGAACAAAAAGGTTGGTGGAAGTGGAACGCGTGTCTGAAGGTGGAGGACTCCAGGTCCGGGAGTGAAAAGCGGACATATTAAAATGTAGAAGCCTAATGCATAATGAACAGTGCTTTTCGAAAGTTACCATTTCGACAGTAAATTTCTCGGGATGGAAATGGTCGGAGAGGCCAGGGTTGGTACTAGGAGACTTGTGTTTTCCGTCACCTTCAAAGTGTCTGAGGTATTCCCCATGGAGCTGGAGAGCAAGAACCTCGCGCAGAGGGGTAGTAGCATTGTAGAGGATGTTCCCCTTTTTGCGGGGGGACAAGCGAGACACGTGGGAGATCCTAGCGTGCATTAAAGTTTGGCGTTAGAGTACAGTCTCAGTTTTCTATAAAGGTGCCAACGTTGGCTGTAGGTTAGTCCAGTCAAAGATTCGAAAAAAATCGGAAAAAAGTCTACATGAGAGGAATGATAACAGTGCAGATTTAAAATGTAAAGGTGACTTTTTTGCCATATATTTATATCTTATGTATAAAGCAGCAACTCAGACTGGACTGGACTGTTTTATATAGTGTAGCTGCAGTGCATATGCCATTACTGTATGTATTAGGCTAGAACGAAAAACAAAATTGTGGGAATTTTGCTGGGTGCAGCTTAGATTTGTTACCAAACGTCGAATGGTAGAGATGTGATGAAATGATTTTTTCCCGGCAAGAAACCGAAATCCGAATATTGAAAATCCCACTTCGGATTTTGGCAAAATGTCGGATTCTCAGATGTTAGCACACCCTTAGCTTGTGATATGAATGGACGTCGACCGAATGTAGGCTTCTCACCCTGTAGAGCAATGCAATAAAACTCACCAAAAAGGTTGGTTTGGGCACACCTGAAAAGCTTTCAGAGACTTACGGAAAGTACAAATCCTGGCTACGCCGAGAAATCCACGGATAAACTGAAGCTTTCATAACATACTGTACACAATACATTATGCACGTGTGTGTGTGTGTGTGTGTATAAATTATACGGGAATGGAACATTACTTTCTGCACAATGCATAAGAGGAGCTGCTGTAGGGCTCGTGCCAAGTCCGGTCAAACCTGATCAAATAACAAATAGGGTTTATTTATATAATATGCGTATGTAACATTAACATGATGGCGACCTCAGTATGTCCAGCAATGCGTCTTACTCCTACTACTCGTAGTCCATGCGACAAGTCTGAATAATTACAGCTCGTCTCAGGAAATGATACCTAGCTCGATCAGTTGAACATTATATCAAGCGAGATTGACATTAATCGACAACAAATCATACATCTGTTAAGTCTGTATTTGCTATGAGACACTATTGAGATATTTTCTGACTGAAAGTAAGAACAAGTCAACAATCAGACTCATTACACTGGATGGGACTAATAGGTGAGACAATCGCAGTAGGATCAAATAAGAACGAGGGTAAAGCGAGACGCTTCAAGTGTCACTTAAGCTTGTAGTGTAGTGCGAAATCTGTGATGTGCACGTTCGACGCTCGCCTGTCCAACCCTTCTACTCTCGTGCAACTTTGCACAGTTACTTAGAACACTGGCAAATTATCAATAACAATGGCCTAAGAGCTGTGTAAGTTTGACTGTCATTCTCCGAAGAGAAGATAAAGAATTAACGAAGACTTTGAAGAAGTTTGGGGCACCTGCACAACCGTGCAATACCTGGATTTGGGTCTGCGGGCGCCAATGAACAACTCCACATCTTTAGCTCCTGTACACACAGTGGGTGCCAATATCATCATCTGTAGGTGTTGTTGGTGCGTAGCCAGAGTAATGGGTGCACGCACGTTCGCGGGTCAATCATATCTCCCTTGAGAGAGTTGCTGCGATCAGCCCAGCTCTTGACTGCTCTATCTGTGTAGCTGCTGCCATAGGGGGCGGGAGGGCGGCAGCGGCAGCGGCCACGGCGGCCACAGCAGCAGCAACGGCAGCAGCAGCCAGGGCTTCACTGTGAGCTGACCGGCCGCTGGCTCGGCGATCGCCGGTCAACTCTGCGCTCATCCGCACGCAGTTGGACACTGGAGCTGATAGAAGACGGACGTGCTTGTTTTACTCACTGCTCAAGCTAAGAATGACCAGACTGTAGAAGTTGGCAGCCAAGATGAGCATTGCTACGGAACAATACTCCGACACTAAGGTAAGTGCACTGCAATCAGTGGCTTCTCACGCAACGCGCTTTATGTACTCGATCACAACTGTTTTTGAGGACACTCGAGTGATTTGTCAGGTCTGTCTGGGTTCGTGGCACGAGCGAGCATGGAGGGGCAATTAATGCAGCGATAATGAGGCGTAATTACTGGACAGTCGTCGTGTAACGACTACATAAAGGGAAGGCTTTTTGTGCGTGCAAATGACAATGATCGAGTTCTACCTAACTAGGGATTGCTCTAGGGTTTGCGGGAGAGAATCAATGATTACCCAACACTTGTGGAAGAAAAAAAACTGCTCCAGTCATAAATTTTAATTGTACGTAAGTGATATGAGCGGCAGCATAATGACGACTAATGAAGGCGATAATGACTGGAGAAAAGTGGCTCCCTCCTCCTCCTTTATACATGTGGCTTGGTAGTCGATCCACCTGTTCATTCTTTATTCACGCACCAATTTTTGTATCTGTGTGTGCGTGTGTGGCATTCACGCACCACTTTCTGTTCGTGTGCGCGGCTGCACAAGTTACCTGGCCAAGTAGATAAGAAAATTAGGAACGATAATAATAACTATCATCATTTGAACTCCGAGTGAATCACGCAGAACGGACTAGGGGAGGGTCGGACTCGTCACTTTTTTTCCGGTCAACTTTCTTGCTTTCTTGAGTCACAGCCTAATAATCCTTGTCATGACTACACCGCACTTGTTACATGTGGTCCGGGGTGGCGGCCGTCCGCGCGGTCACGCAACCGCGGCCAGGGAGTGTCGCAATATGTGATCTAAGGGCCGGGCTTGAATTTTTCATGAGGCTTTTGCGCTTCTTCTACTTCTTCACATGGTTCGGACACGCCTCACAGCGTTGTCACGATGAGCATGTTGTAACCACAAAACAAACCGACTAAGAAGCCTCGACCACCAATGGCCAGACGTGGATGGGGGTGACGACGAACACGAAGCCATCATAATGGTACTTTTTCGGTCACCGTGATTAATGTGTCCACACGCTTCTGGGACAATCGGACAATAATTTCCTCTTTTTTTAGTCGGTATTAAAAAAAAACCCACATCTGCGCTGGCAGCAACGTAATGACCCTTTAATCACAGCAAAAACGTAATCTTTGAGGGGCAATTATCGAAGAAGCCCAAGGGTGACAACACCGCGGGACTCAATTATTCATGAGCCTCGGACAGACAAAAGAGACTTTTTTTGCATGGCGTAAGAATCGGTAACAGCGCTGTCGGTTTCGTCACGCAGAGCAAAGGTGGCAATTTGGCCTTCTTCACAACTCTTTTTTTTGGCCTTCACCTCCGAGCTGTCCACGAAGGCCAGCGGAGACGAGCGCGAAAGCCTTTTTTGCAATCTGGCCCACTTTAAATGCGTTTAAGTACGGTGCTTCCTGCTTAAGTCATCATCAAACGTTTTAAGTTGCTCATTATGAAATCATTTTGGCGAGCATACAGTAATCCACGTTAAAGTTGTCCCTGCTGATGACGTCACATTGGCCAGTTCAAGCAACGGTGACAGCGTAATCTCCAGTATCCTTTGAGCGGGGTCATCATTTTCCGCATAAAAAGAGGCTGAGCCTCGACTTCTTCTCCCGGATTGTTCCAGTCCTTGTACATTGCCCAAGTGAGTCCGGAGCTGATTGCGAAAGCCAGTGAGCAATCAAGAGGGCGCAATCATGTTGACGTCGTCCACTCTATCCAGATGCGATCATAACGCGTGCAAATAAAATCCGCCACTCCCCCACTTCGCTAGTGGGAGAACCTTTTTTTAACCCCCCCCCCCCCCTACAGTTACGCCAGTCCCGAGGGAATCTGGGCCGTAATAAATCGCGCAAATGGCCTCAGCGAAAGCACTCCTAAAATCTCATTAATAGGACCGTTTCGTGATAGCTTATTTGGTTTTTTCTTTCTTCGCATAACCCATGACAGACGCTCATTCGACGTCCGCGCACACGCGGTCGCACGAGCACACCCAGTCGGACATGCGGCTGCTGCCGGGCTGGGGCGACCGCAATTTAGAATTCATAGAGTCGAGGGTGAAGCCTCGATATGGCTGGATTTTCATTCGATTACGCCTAAATGACCTCTGCGATGATTACGCGTGCTGCGCGCACAGGTATGTGCGCGCGCGTGTGCGTTGGTTCGACGGAGCCAAATGCGACTGTTAAGGCGCGGTTACCCTGGACAAGAAGAAGAAGAAAAAGAAGAAGCCAAATCAGCCGTGTTGTCAAGGTGGAACCTTCTTGGTAGGCCTGCTTTTGCTCACCTGTCCGGTCACCAGGTGGATTTCATCTTGATTAGCAGTGGCAGAATTCAACGGATCGATCACTTTTTGTTCATCGCACAAGTGCAGAAGACATGATGTCGTTTAGTCCGAATCACACCTGACCAGGGTTGCCAGGTCAAGCAAAGACCAAGCAGTCAACGGGATCGACATGGAGTAATTTTGCGGCTTACTTACTGAGCAAAAGTTGAGCTTGACAATGAAGCCAAACACTAAGTGAGCTTGACCATTTGCCCCAGCCGAAGCCCAAACTTCTATCATGCAGCTTTCTAGAACAGCCAACTGGCAACCCTGCTCCAGATGGATGGACCCAATCAGACAGCCTTCCGGGTCTTCCTTGCCGGTGCAGATCAGATTGTAGTTACGCAACTGGGTGAACGACCACTTCACCTCCCTCTCTCCGTGCTCGACGTCGACAAGATCTCGATCGCAGTCAAGAGAAAAAACCCTCAGTTTGGCTCGACGTCATCGTCCATTTTTTTCTCTTCCCACCACTTTGTCCGCGTGCACACACACGTCAACGAGATACCAAAGCACGAACAACTGGTTGCACTTTGCCAACAGTTACACCAAATTACAGCCCTTCAGGTAGGGGTGGAGGCGAAATGGTCGGTTTGACAACGTACGCGCAACTCTGATTGCCGGTTTACCTTTCTATCAGGATAGCAACACACGAATTTGTAGAGTCTTGTTTGTTTGTGGAGCAAAATGACCGCTGCACTATGTTCAGTTCACACTGTACATCTTGATACTTCTAATTTGGAAAAAAACGTCCGGTGCTTCGAGTATCGAAGTGTCGTTGATACTTTGCGGCAAGACGCACCTCAGTCGCACCTGAAAAGTCTGTCTGTGAGTATCGGGTCTGTCGATATCGTAACGCTACACTTGTTTTGTACCTGATATCGACCTGAATGAAAAGTATCTCGCCATGCCCTAATAAAAAAGGGCTTTCGTAACCACGACGCAGGCAGGTGAGGAAGCTGCCACAGATGGCGTGTGTGCCTTGATCAGTGCTTTCTTTCTCCGCTGGCAGCGATCGTAACCAATGCGCAATCACCAAAAGGACTTCCGCGTGTCTGGCGGTGGAGATTAACAAAAAAAAGACCAAGTAAAACAAAGGAGAAGAAAAAGCTTAACCATACAGTAAATCAATAATGAGGAACCTCACCCGTTTATTACTCACCGAAGGCAAATAAGCTAATTTCCCCGAGCTCAAAAATTTACACAAGATTGTCCAATTTAGCCGCGTGGTCATTACTTTGGTCGATCACGCACCAGAGGATGATGAAAAATGCATAAGCAGCAAGGAGGACGTGGGTCAATAGTTGCATGACGGCCACGTAATGAGCTTCGACGAGTAGGATTGGCTTTTGGGGGTCAAATCAACCCAATTACAAGTTTCCCCCCACCAACCAGGCCGACGAGCAGGGTGTTGATGCTGTTCAGGATCACGTTGCCCCCGTCAGAGGGGTCGAGCAGGGCCGGCTTTTTCGTTCAGAGACACCCGCCATGAGTCACAGGCGGCTCTTTTTGTTAATTTCGCTGCTTCCAATAAAAAAATATGATTGAGAGGGTAATTTTTTAGGCAATCAAACAGAAAAAAACTCCCCAAGTGCTGCACGGGACATTAAGGGTGTCCAGGCGAAAATGTAAACAAATTGAGGACTCATTACTTACAGTTTCGTAAAAAGTCCCCAATCACGCAGATGACCCAAGGTCTTGCTGCTTGATCTGCCAACCTCAATGACTTCCTCAAGATCCGCTGCGTCAATAGTTCGGGGGCTCTTGGTTCAAGCAGATCACCTTCTATTACGTGTTAAGTTCTCTAGTCACTTTTTGCCAAATCCTGCATGATAAAGAGCAACTCAATTTTTTCGTCATTTTTGCCTTCACACCCTTTGCTTTTGGGGACACGAAGGTTACGGAAAATTGCAAGTGTTCTTGATCACTGGCGTAAAGCGTCATGAGCTTTTCCCTCATCGACGTCGACCTGGTCGGAGTCGTTAGTCCGGCTCTTCTCTCGTGTCCGGTTCATTTTGTCATCTCAGTTGTCATGTCATGTGTTGTTTTGTCATGTCAGTTGACGTCATTTTGTCGTCCAGCCACTGAAGGCTGTCCCGGACTCCGGGACGACGCTGCTCCAGCCATTCGCTGGCTGACGTAGATGTAAGCGCAAGACTCTCGATATTTATAGACAGGTGTCTTTGTCCGCAAAAAGATGTTGCTCCGAAAATAGTTGCGACTCCTCGTCTGCCCGCATGTCTGATAGAGCCCGCCAGCAATAGATAGAAAGATAGATAGCAAAGGGTCATAAGTTCATAACTCATCAAGTGTGCCTGCGTGGAGCTGTCGGGGCGCGAGAAAGACGCGCACGTGATCGCGGCCGGCCGAGCAACGGGCTTTTGCTCGCCGAGTCGCCGTTGGCCGGACAGAGGAAGTCACCGACGTCGCCGCTGATGCCGCAATAGAATCGACCGAAAGATACGTAACTGGGCCACGTAACGACTTGATAAATATCGATCAAGAACAACCAGGTGGGAAAGCCGTGACAATGAGAAGCGCTCGCTCGCCCGCGCCAAGTCGCGAAAACGCCGGTCGTAGCCGTCCACCCAATCCGATGACGACGGACGTTCAAGTCGGTGTCGTACCTAAGGAGGTCATCCCCGCTGCTGCGGCTGCTGGCGCTCACGCTCCTGTCGCCGTCGCCGCCACTGCTGCTGCTGGTGCCGGAGCAACTCTTGCCCCATCAAGACCTTGGACGGCGCTCGCTCGGGAAGGAAAAAGCCCGAACGCTCTTGGCTTTTCCGTCCGCGATCGAGTCGTCGTTGGTCACTCGCTCAACAACTTCTGATCGCTTCAGAACATGGCGAGATTGACAGAGGCAACGATTTTTCCGGCCGTCACCAGCAGCAAGCAGGTGCTGGACTTGAGTCGGAGGGTGCCCGATTCGGACACCTTCTCCTCCCCCCAGACACCGCCAAAGAACGAGGAGGGAGTCCCGGAAGACAACACCGGCTCCACCTCACCCATGGTCATCGGGGAGGAAGAAAAGGCGCTCGACTTCTCCACCGCCGCTCTCATCAACAGGCAGGCCTCGGCGACCGCCGCGACGATGGCGTCGACTACGTCACCGTTCGCGTCGCCGCTCTTCAATTTGAGCCGCTTTCAGAAGTTCACGCAACAGCAACTCAACGGCAACCCCGCCGCTGCCGCAGATGGACTGCAGAGACTTCAACGTTTAATCAAGGCCAATCAGGCTCTCGCGTTCGGGAAGATGCAGGCGGCGGCCGCCGCCGCCGCGGCGGCCGCGGCCGCTGCTGGTAAATTGACCACTGTTCCGCCTTTGCCTCCGCCACCACCGGAGCTGGACAACGGCCACCCGAGTGAACTACAGCGCGTGAACCACGAGAGCCTGCAGCAGTACAATCACTTCCGCGAACACATGCTCAGACAGTTCACTGTCAACAAGCTGAAGAGACGTCGCCGCTCCATGTCTCCAGTGTCCGCAGCCGCCATGGCAGCTGCTGCCATCAACACAAGCGAGGACGAGTCGAAGGCGGCGGGATCTTCGTCTTCATCCCCGGGATCTCCGGCCTCCTCGCTGGAGATCTCTCCGGAGGTGCCTTCGACGTCGACGTCATTGATGACTGGAGCGCCCACTCAGAAGCGTGGCAAGAGGGAAGACGTAAAGGACGAGGCCTACTGGGAGCGGCGCAAAAAGAACAACGAGGCAGCCAAGAGGTCAAGAGATGCTCGGCGTGCCAAGGAAGACGAGATCGCCATTCGTGCGGCCTTCCTGGAGCAGGAGAACATCCAGTTGAAGTGGGAAGTGGCCAACTTGAAGGCGGAGACCGCACGGCTCAAGGCAATGTTACTCACTGACGGCACGGGCGGCGCAGAGATCCTTGACAACAGGCCCTAAGCACAGTCCAGTCCTCGACGGCAGCGACGTAGCGGTGCGAGTAGTACACTCGACCTCGATCCAAGACTGCATAGTAACGCACAGTACTTACCACAGTCCACGAAAGCATTATTCAGAGCGCTCAGACATGCGCATACAGTTCAGTAGAGGTAGACAGCGTCTCATACCTACGTCCGGAGAGAGGCTCGAGCTTATTCTTCAGGAGGTAGTTTTCTACATGTACCTACTTGTCCATAGACATCATAAATGCTACTGTACAGTGCACAATGTTTGTGATATTGCTCGTCATCTTCTCAGGCATTTCCAAGCTCAGCGTCCGTAAAGGCTTGACCGTCCCCAAACCAGAATGACTGAGCAAACCCCACTCAACAAAAGACTCCTTTGGCATGAACCCCACTTTATGATCGTTCATGGCCGCACCTGAATATTGCTCATGTGTAGTTGCATTCAACGTGCCTTATGATGCCTTTGCCTTCTGCAGCAAGTTGTTTCACGCCCCGTCGCTGCACACCGAGTGCACCGTGCACGCTTCCGCTGCCGTGTACCGCGGGTCCATGCCCACGGTGTTGTACCGCGTCGACATGTACATATCCGATGAAGTCTCTCTTCTCATTTGAACACATATCGTCATATCAGTCCATCATGTCCGAAATACATAACAGTCAAGGTGCTGATGACTCCTCTCTCTGCGTGCGTGATCGGCGCGTTGCAGCCGTCGGTGACATAAGGCATTCCTCCGCCATCTTGCTCGCAATGGATGATCCAGTTCGTACGCAATCGCTGCGCACCTTCGTACCTTTGGTGCTTGTACACACACATTCGAAGGTCACGGTCACCAAGTCCCTCTTTCTCCTTCAGAGTCGCCCCTCGTCTTCAATGGAGGATTCGGCATCCGCTGGCCATGACCAGCCTTTGGACTTCTCTCATCACCATCGCGGTGGCAACGGCGACATCAGTGGAGGAGCCGCCGCTCAACTCTCGACGCCGCTGCAGCATCACTACCGAAACATACTAGGATCGACGCCGCCACCGGTGTCGCCTTCGGTGCTGTGGGCCTTCACCCAGATGGGACTCATGCAGCAGCAGCAGCAGCAGCAGCGCCGCGGTGCCGAGTCCGCGGCGGCGGCCGCGGCCGCGGCGGCGGCTCATCAACAACTTTTGGCTCGCCACCAGGAAGCCGTGGCAGGCGGGACCGGTGCTCCAGTCGCTGGTAGCGATGGCAACAGCAGCTACCATTCCGACAGCCACAGTGAGGTGTCATCGCCCACTAGGAGCGGTAATCCTTCTCCATCCTCTGCGGTCAACAAGTCCCCTGAAGAGGTCGCCTCTTCGACGACAGCGGTCGTCAAAAAGGAGCCGTCAGAAGACAACTCGGCCTCGCCTCTGCTCAAGCAAGCGCTGCTGTCCCCCCCACAGCCAGAGGCATCCACCACTGGAGTCCCCCCACCGCCACCAGCGTTTCTTCAAGCAGCGGCTGCGGCAGCAGCCGCAAGAGGCAACCCGGCTCTCAGCGAGATGTTCCTGCGCAACATGGCGGCGGCGGCAGCAGTCGCGGCCAACAACGGCACTTCACACCCGAGCGGCGCAAAGACCCCGCCAGTGCAACCAGTACCTCTTCTCCCAACGCGCCCTACTCCACCCGGTCCTGACCAGACTCTCAATGGAGGATTAACAGACGCCTACCGCAGAGTCCAGACCGCCTCCGACGCGGAATACGAAGCCTACCGGGACAAGTGCTTCCGCCAGTTCGCCTCTGCCAACTTGGGTCGCAAGCGCACGCCGTCGGCTCCGTATTCGGCCCCCAGCAACTCCAACGGCAAGCAGGACAAGGACGAGGCGTATTGGGCGCGCCGGCGCAAGAACAATGAGGCGGCGAAGCGCTCAAGAGATGCACGCAGACAAAAGGAGCAGGAGGTGGCCATCAGGTGCAAGTTCCTGGAGGAGGAGAACGTCCGCCTCAAGCAGGAGTTGGCGGCCGCCCTGGCAGCCAATGTCTACACCAGGCAGACCCCGAGCACCTCCGGCGCCTTCAGCGCCAGCCCAGCAACTGAGTGAATAAAACAAAGGAATTAATTTTTTACTGAAAGAAGCAGAAGCGCCGTGCAATAATGAATACACTCATTGCTGATTTGTGCAAGAAGTGATGCAATTCTGTAAGAATCTGGAGTTAAAACAGTTTGCGTGCATGTACTGTGCATATACGTGCCTGTGCAGTACAAAATTTTATTTGTAACTGAGGATGTCGATAGGTGCAAATTTCCATGGTTGTCGTACTTGTCAGATGCGATCTTGCTAATGAAGAGGTTAAAGAAAGAAGTCCGACCGCATGCTGCATATGCTGCACATGCAATTTGATCTCATAATGTTGCCAAAAGTCGAGTATTGTGTACAGTACGAGGAGAAATAAATAAAAGTAAAGTTTCTCGCGTGTGCAAGTGTTCGAGTACACCGACTGGACGGAGGGGGACGCTTAGCTGTACGTGTGCAGGATGGAGGAGGAGCAGTTTGTGCGTCAGGGCGGAAATTGGCTAGGCTGGCGCAGAACCGGGTAACGAACATCGTTTCTCCAACTATTTTCGTTCCCTCTGTTGCTCTCGCACTTTAAGTCAGAGTGTCAACAACAACTGACATGCATAAATTTGCACCTTCCTGCGGCAACTGCAGAGATTTTCTCTCAATAAACTGCGGCAGCCACTGTGATTGGGATAGTTCAAATTTGTCAAAAGTTTGCATAAGCTTTGCTGTGGGCCCGCATTCACTAGTCGGAGGTGCCTTGCCTGGTCTTGACCCTGCCTTATGGATCGACTGTACTTTTCCACGTAAAAAGATGCCTGCTAAGTACTGCGTGAGTCAGAAAAAATGGTTGCGAACTTCGCTCACCAGGAGTGAAACTTTTGACTCTCACTGTACCATGATGAAGAAGCTTATTTATTCAATGGCATTGATGAAAGAGATAATTGTCGTGGTAATGTTATACTCTCAACTCTTCGTTGCTGTATCTCCTACTACTATCATCCAACGCCTGCCCTTGCATGTTGGACGTCCTCTTGAGGCTGCTCTTCAGCGGCATCGTGGCCATGCCGTTGCAAGGCCTCGGGTGTGCCACTGGCCCGTGCTGGTGATGGTGACGTCCGTATGGAGCGGCCGGAGGCGGGGGCGGGGGGCTGTCGGCGAACTCGGGCGGCGGCGGCTGTTGCGGCGGCTGCAGAGTCGAAGACGCCGCCACCGGCCGCCGTTGCTCCACGAACTGCGAGATGGAGTCCGTGTGAAACAGCTTCTGCTTCTGCAGTTGATGCTGGATGACGGAGTCAGGGCCGCGGTCTTTCTGGTAGTACACAGCGGCGAAGATAAGGACGTTGAGGACGAGCAGGGAGCACCCGATGGCGATGGTCACGCTCAGAGCCGTTGAGTAGTTGGAGAGTGCCTGAACGGAGTGATCGTCCAATATGCCGCCGCCAGTGCTCACGTTGCCGTTGCTGCTGCTATTGGCATTGGGCAAGACAACTTCGCTGGACGACGGAGAGAAGAAGGTGTCCTCACCGACGAGCAGCTTCAAGCTGGGGACGAAGGGCAACAGTTCGCTGTACAGCTTGTAGTCGAGCTGTTGCGCTTTCCCGCCGCCTTGGACCTCGGTGTCGTCGTCGTGGTCGTCGTGGGCCGACGCCGCCAGGCCAGCAGAGCGCAAGTCAGGCACGAGGTTTAGCCAAAGAGCCATTTCTTTGGCACGATAATAATTTTTGATTTTGGGCTTCAGACCTGCAGAAGAATGGGTGGAAAGTTAGTGTTGCCACCTATAAAAACACAAACTTTCCAAGTTAAGGTGTTCGTGCAACGTGCAACTGTTTGCGACAGACAGAAGAGTGATCCAAAGAGCGACTCCTCTTCCAGCACATCAAAATTGCAGGTTGCACTTATGGCTTTGGCATCGACTTGCTTTTTGCATGAAGGTCGCTCTTACCTATGAGTAAATATTTTTTGTACTGTGTATCATAAGAGCTCCATACAATGGCTGAGGGGTCAATCCTGGCCGAGGCCTCCTCCTTTTGATCTCGGCTCACGTTGGGATTCCTGTCAGACGGACGACCATTTTTGCTTAAGGACACACTAACGACATTTTCCTCTTTATTTCCTTTTCACTCACCCTGTGGCAAAAAAGTTGTTCCACAGCCTCATCACAGACTTGGCAAGTGAGATCTCTGCGGGCAAAAAGTGGTCGGGGGTGCGCAGGACAGTGCCAAATATGTACTTGAGCTGTTCTCCGTGGACAGAGCCTTGGCGCTGCAAGAAAAGAGGAAGGTTTTGAGAGATGATGGGGCCATCAACGCGTCATCAGTGGTGCTGGCGTGGGCTACCTGCTTGAACTTCCCGCCCTTGCTCTGGTAGTCGAAGACGTAGAACCAGGAGTTGCTGTTGAGGCTGGCGTGATAATCGGCAGTTTCCACGATGGGGGCAGTGTACAAACCGTCCTGACCAGGAAATGTACATAAGCTAAGACCTCAGGTGACTTCATGATACCATGAAGTGTTAACAAAATAGCTATTCAACACGTTGCTATTTATACGCCAACTCTGTAGGACGTCTCGGTAATGGTGATACTGTACCTGCAGTGCCTCCAACGTGGAATCCCTTATGCCCACCGGCAAGTGCGTGGGCGCCTGCCAGTCAGTGTACTCGGTGACGATGGCGGAGAATATCTCTCGCTGTCGTACCTTCAGTGTGAGCAGGGCAGGTGCGTGTGGACATTGTTCAGAAATGTGACGCTGTATGTTAAGTCGAATCATACCTTGTAGCACTCAGCTACGAAGTCAGACAGTATCATGTTCCTCTCCTGCGCGCTGATGCCGTAGGTGAGCTGATCGTCGGTCAACAGCTCGGTGGCGTCGGCGGAAGCGACGCCCAACAACAAGTCATATCGAGACATCTTCTCCAAGTACTGACGGGGCTGCATTGATGTACAGATTATAGCGTGAGTGGTACTGTATCGATGAGTCTTGTACTGTATGTACACACATTGTATCGATATGAATGTACGACGACCCCGTCATAGCTGGGTCCCCACTGGGGCGTGAACTTGGACGTCCACGGAAGCGTGTGCGCAGCCTCCAGCAATTCCTTGACCGGCTTCGACCGGAGGCAGGACAAGAGATGAGGCAACGAGCAATTGAGAGCCTGCCCGAGGGCTGACGCGGAGTCAGTGGCTCGTCGCGAGATGGACCACGGAGCCGTGCCTGACCCTGACAGTAGGCCCACGCGTTGGAAAAGTAGGCCTAAAATATGACAGCTGCAAAAAAATTGCGCAATTCTTTCAAAGTTTAAGACGACACCTTCTGGGAGAGCCTTAGAGGTCATGAGGAAGTGCACACATGCTGCGCCTGTTCCGTGGCCAAAGAGGCTGACGTTATTGGGGTCACCGGAGAACCTCTCGATGTTTTCGTGCACCCAGTGGAGCGCCGCGATCTGGTCTAAAATGCCCAGATTCGCCGGATTTTGCGAATCTCCAGCAACATTTGAGTTGAGAAACCCTAATTGGTCACAATACCATGTTTTAGGAGGCATTACATCATACAGTGGCTCTAAAGATGTGAACCTGATTGTTACGTACCTAAGACACCGAGTCTAAAGTTTATGGTGACCACGATTAGGTCCTGAGTGGCGGCCAGCACGGAGCCGTCATGCAGGTTGCCGCTGCCCGACTCGTAGCTGTCGCCGTGGATGAAGAGCGCCACGGATCTGAGAGCTCCTTCTGCAAGATCAATCACGTGTCATGCACTGAGTCACACTCCACCTGGACAGTTGGTTCGTGCCTTGATTCTCCGACTGCGGCGCATACACGTTCAGATAGAGGCAGTCCTCGTTCTGCCTGCCCTCGTCGAGGTTCCTCTGCGGACATGCCGGCGCAAACCGATTGGCGCGGCGCACGCCGTTCCACGCCGGCGCAGTCACCGGCGGCAAGAAGCGGCGGGATCCGATCGGCGGCGACGCGTACGGGACACCGAGAAACGCACGCACGTCAGCTAGTCCTTCCTTGCCCCCTTGCAGCAGGATTCCCTCCAACTTGCCCTGCGTGGTGTCCACGATCATGTGCCTCTTCCTGACGCTGTCCTGGCTGTCGTTGTCTCCTCCGGCGTTCACCGCCAAGACGGACAGCACGAGCAAGAGCGACGACAAGTGCGCCATGACATCAACGAACCGCCCCCCTCCCCCCCCCAACAAGGCCTCAGTTCACTTAAGCGTCACCTCGTATGTTCCTATAGTGAGTGTGCCATAACATTACAGCACCACGTATAAGATCTCTGTTCTTCAAGGTTTCTCTCGTTGACGACTGACTCTTTCTCTCTCTCTCTCTTAGAGCTCTCTCAAGCTCTTTCATTTCGCTCAAGAGAGAAGGAGAGAGCAGCTTTCTGCTGTGCCTGAGCTTTCTTCTTCGCTCGCCCGTGATGCTCAAGGGATGCTGGAAGCCAGCGGACACGAACATGGTTGAATTTAATCAGTCCTTTGCCTCTGAATGGGATGCTCGTGTAAGCAAACTGCACAAATATCCCCCGTTTGTCGATGCGTCCGAGCCTTGAGGCCCATCTTTTTAACCCTTTCACTCAATAGCCGAGGCCCCCGGGACGAGCTGCTTAATTACAGCAGAATAGGCCCGGAGAGAGGGGAAAGGATTGCTTGTTCTTCCCCTCGAGTGCCCACTTCTGCTATACACTGCGAATGCAGAGGCAGCCTCAGCTCGCCAGGCTTATACTGGCAAGATTATGAGCAGAGGAGAGAAGTCGACCCAAAAATTATGGGCATGCCAAGTCTGAGTATGGAGGAGGAGGAAGGGGCGGATATTCCTGCTCGAACCGCACTTGATCAGGTGGACGTCAGGAAAAGGAAATGCACAGTTTTTCTGAAGCCAACAGTTATAATGCAAAGAACAGTACAGTACATGCACGCGTGTGTACAAAACAACATAACATAGATACAGAGGCACATGATCAGGACACTCCTATGCTGAGGGAACAACTCGGACACACAGAGCATGTGCACGTTTTTTGGTGCACGTGCTGTACGGACATTGTGCAGTGTATTTTTGTTTGTATGTACGTATGCACAGCAAAGTCTGTGTAAGTGCTGCTCTACGTACACTTACTTCTCTGTGAGTGTGCGCGGTTTGTGCTTATGCCGAAACAAGAAACATCTGTCAGAAGAGAAGGCAGCAAAATGCAGTTAGGTAGAGACGGTGCCCATGCGCACGCCTTCAGGATGTATGAGTGGAGCTACGAGAATACGTACATACTACTTTGTAAGTACTGCGTACAACAAAGGCACTACTGAGTTATCGTACATAGGATCCATTCTACTGCTAAAATATGCAGTAAGTGTACTAATGTTCACAATAGCGAGGCCATAAGCTCGAAAGACATCATTTCTCGAGCAGCAGCGAAGAATTGCGAAAAAAAATCTAGATTTTATCGCCCATGTCTAAGAAAAGGGACTTTTTTTTTCTTCCTACGAGGGGTGACAATTTCCTCCCCCCTCCTTAGACCGCTGCAAAATTTCCTCACAATCTCTCGTTGTGGTGGAATCTGCGCATCAGCTCAGACACAGATTTGTCGCACGAGGCGTAGAGATCTGCGCACGACGCCACGTCCATGGCCGACTGCTTGGCGTCCTGCAACGAGGCAATGGAGTGCGACGACGTCTGTCACTCTGGTGCAGCGTACCTACCGTGAACTCGTCCAGGGCGTTGGTGACGAACCACGCCATCTTCAGCCCGGCCAGTTGCTCGAGGAAGTCGACGCCGTGTCTGGCCCGGGCTCCCAGCTGGCCGAGGCCATCCCGGTCCTGGTAGACCTCGCATATTGCGCGCTTCTGGCAGTCCAAGTCGGTCAAGATTTCGCCGCTGGCGTCGTACCTGCTCACAACGTGATAGTTGAGGCGTGCGCTACTGTTGCAGCTCAGCAGATTGAGGACATTTTGTCGCCAGAGGCCTCATTGAGAGTTGCAATAACGTTGTCTCATAATAATGACAAAACTATGTTAATATATCAAGGAGTTATTAACTCGGGTAGGTTCACCCGGGTGCTACTTCATACCAGAGGGAACAATACAATGTGTTACAGCTGAAGAATGATTTAGCCAAGTTCGTCCATCGGTGCCTAAATGTTCACCGACTCAGTCAGCAACCAAATAGAAAGTGAAAACTCAGCAGCAAAAGGTTCATTAAATGAAAAAGACCCTGAAGACATTCGAAAAAAAAAAGTGAAGTGTGTGAATTAAAGAATTAATTTTCTTTCACAATTTTTTTCACTGATTTTCTATTTTACATCTATTTTTAGTAAGGACAAGTCTTGCCTTTTATGGCTAAAAGGTGAATATTCTAGGTCTGTGTACTGCAAAGTTGCTTCAAAAATGTCGTTTAGTTACACATTTGACGAAAAATAAGCAGTTATTCTCACTTGCAAATTTAACTGTGATTCTCTCGTGAGTCTTTTCTCAGTGAAATTTGCTCGAGAGAAGGAATAACTTTAGTTACTTTTGGCCCACAAATAATCTTTATTGAAAAAAGAGAAGTCGACTGTGGAGGAAAGCACAGCACCCGGGTACGAAAATGAGTTCATGCCCGGACAGATTTCATGTACCCGAGACAGGCATGACCGGGAGAGACCCCGGACTGGTATGCTTGCATGATGCAAGTGCTACTCATTGTGTGTTAAGACCTCTTTTGCTGTCACAGTTGTTGCAGCACGCCAAACTTGCATCTTTACTGTAGTCAGGAAGCTTTCGGACAAAATTAGGCGAAAGTTATGTCCTGAGCACTCTCTGAGAGCGCCACATGTCCGAGAAATGACATTGACCTTGAAGCAATGTTTCCTCTGAACGTCCAGTGACATCTGTTCTCCACTCACATGTCTCTGGCCGTCGCGATCCACTGCAAAATGAGGTCAAAGCTCCAGCCGCTGCCCAGAGACCGGTAGGTGTCGACATAGGGGTCGCGGTATTTGGGGTACGGCGGGTAGAACAACGGCGGCGTCTTGTCGATCCTGCAAAAAAAAAAAGGTGAGCGCGTGAACGGGCCGCACCGAGGGCCCCGCGGCGTTGCTGGAGTGGCCCGAGTTGCTCACCTGGCCCCGTAGCCGAAGGAGCCCTGACCATATCCGGACTGCGAACCGTTGCCGTACGTCTGACCATAGTAGACGTCCAGAGCAAAGAGCGCGATCTCTGCAGAAGTACAAGGTCCATTGTGCATGTCTCGAACGCATGGACTCGTACGAAGCTCTTACCGAAGAGGACGATCATCAGAATGAGCGTGCCAGTCACCCCCAAGGCCGAGGCGTTGAAGAGCGAGTCCAGAGATAGGTTGAAGGTCCTGGATTCGAAGTTCGCGTAGTCGTCGTACTCGAACTCGATCTCCTGGCTCCGGGCCACGCCGCTCAGCGCCAGCAGCAGCGCGACGAAGGTCCACATTGCGTCCCCGCTCCACGAGTTGCTGAACCCGGCCTCACTGACAGTGGCGAGGCAGTCCCACTTGGACCTCCATTCTGCTACTTCTCAAGCCTTTCTTGGACTGCCAAATCTGACACCTCCAAGTGACATTTGCAGCTCGCCCGCTGCGGCAGCGCGATGATTAACTCGGCCTCCCTCTGCTCCGCCTTCGTAAGAAAAGAAATGATCCCTGTACAAAGTCGTACACATGCTCGCATAATTTCCCAGGGCTAAACATCTGTGCTCTTGCCTCTCCCACCTCCTTAAGTTTCAGTTAGCGTGCGCAAGATCGCAACCGTCATCATGGCGGGCGTGCAGGACGGTACAATACGGCACGGGGCCATTAACTGCCTCAAACCTGGAGCAAAAATCTCCAAACTTATCTCAGAATCTAGTGGAAATTTACAGGTTCAGGAGTGAGACAGGACTTTGAAATGTTGGTTTGTCTAAAGAGCGGGGCCCAAGGCCCTCTGGACAAGGCCTGAGCGGATGCATGGCTTTGACATCTCCTCTGTCAGCGTCTTTTTGCCTCGGATCTTTGTTTATCAAACCAATGCGTGGGGTTGTCACTTTGGCCGGGTTCCACCAACCCCTTAGTTGCTGCTTTCGGAGCTCTGAGCAGTCGCACAAATGCCGGAGTCGAAGTTGTGGCCCCACAGAGTGGACGACTCGTATCAGACTCACGCCAGTTATCAGTTGGAGCTGGAAAAGAAGTCTTTTTTTTTCTCCTCGGTCCTGGGAAGTTTAGACAAATCAAGATGAGTCTGAGTGACAATCAAGTAACTAAAACATACAGTCTGAAGTTGGTAATGTCGACTAGACTTTGACAGTTTGCGCGAAAGAAATCTGCAGTTTGCTTGTGCAGTCTTGGCTTAAACTTAAAATATTTTCGGAGCCAGTAACAAATGGGCTTGGATCAGACGAGCACCAAAAGGGCTGATTTTGCACCAAAGGTATTAACTAACGTAGTGCGCAGTCAGTCATTTTGGAGCTCAACTATTTACACAACAGCAGTCTGATACTGAAAAAGGAAAAATTTTCTTTTTGTTCGAAAAAAAGGGTTCCTTTTTCAAAGAGGGCGAAAAAATAATGCTCATCAAACAAGGGAGTTACTTTTGCGCAGTCACTTTTTCTTGGAGGCTTTTGCTTTTGCAAAGGGAGATTTTGGTTTCTGATGTTTTCATGAGTTTCCTGAGATGAGTTTCAAGCTCCTAAAAAAATGCCTCAGGAAAAATGAAAAAGGCGTGAAAAATAAAACGGCGTAAAAAAAGCTCAAAAAAGTACCTGCGTACAAGAAAATTGCTCGTAACTTTGGCTAGGATGCTTTAACTTTCATGAAACATCATTTGTGCAATGATCACTCAAGCCAGTTGGACTTGGACCAGCTTGGACTCATTCTTTGTCCTGATGCAAGAAATTCCCCTGCATCAGCTGCAAACAAAAAGGTCAGACATCCATCATCATCATGACTTTTTGAGACCATCTTTTTTGAGGAATAAGAAGCCAAAATTTTACGCATTTTTGCCCCAGGATCACCCATTTTCTCTCCGTATGATTGAGAAGATAATGGATAAAAAGAAACACAGCAAGTAATCTTTTTAATTTTTTTCCATTGAGATACATCTGGTCTTTTGAATTTTAGAAATGAAAGAAGAAAGAAAATGAAGGAGAGAACTAGATGTGTCTGCCAGCAGATTTGCTCACTCTGGTTATGACACAAAGTCTTTCTGCCATCCTTATGTAGTGCGAAATTTCTCTCACAACAAGAGGACCGTTTTCTCCCCCATCGTGGTCAACTCAGTAAAACCTCTGATCGCTGCTACGCCAGATTCAGGAGGTGGAATTTCTTGCAGAAAACACAATACCAAACTTATGAATTGATGTAAATAAACCGACAAAGATGGATGCCCTGGAGAGAAAAATCAAACCTGCGCCTGAGGGCCGGATCGCGGTCGTGGAGGAGATGAGGATTCTGGACGTCGCTAGCGTCATGGCGCAGAACGTGGCGGGACACGACGACGTCAAGCCGATCAAGGTGTTACGCCGTGGAGGAAGCCGGAACTGGCGCCACCTGACTTTGAGCTGAGTGATCTGGAAGGCCACGGAGGACGTTCCCTTCATCTCGAGCTTGAGGCTGAAGCTTGAACTTCGCTAAGGACGTGTCGGAGGCTTTCGCTGTCGTGGTTGGACGGACCAGACCGACTTGACCTTGACGAGGACATACCCGGCTACGGCCCCTTTGCAACCAACGCCACGAGCGGTCCAAGTGGCACCGACGCGTCTCATGCCCGAAGTTCACGCAGCTCGTGCCGTCAACAGTTCCGACGACACGGAGTCGGCGGACATCTGGGACTGGATCGTCAGGGGAACGAAGTCGCACTACCGATATCAGAAATTATGCAGGTGGAAACGGTCCTTCAGAGCTAATTTTTGAGGCTACAGTGCCCAAAGTGCAGCCACCCCAAGAATTTGCCACGCCGAAATGCACCGTTTTTTCACCTTTTTCGTGGTTTTCTCATGATGAACTTTTCTGTGGGTGCTGCCACACACCCTCCAGTGCTCCACGCTCTCCAGAGATGGCACCCTCCAGACCATCTCCAGACTTGCTACGTGCCCAAGATCTCATGTTCATGCACAAAAGACATCATCACGACCAAACGTGTACAAAGTGCGCAGCAGAAGAAGTGTCTACAGCTTTATTGGCTCTGTCCACCTGTGTCACCTGTCTGGTGTTGCTGCTGAGTATACGCACTTGTCATTTGGCCATGATGATGCTCTCGTGCACGGACGTTTTTGCCCGTAGCATGTGTACGAAATATACATTACGCCAAGCTCTGTCCGGACAATATATTAACAACGCACATTGTTGTACCATATGAATCTTATGTACTTGGACTTGACTGCACGAGGTCACTTAATAACCTGAGGGCGGAGCTCGAGGAAAATAATATGAACCGGGTCCGAGACCTTGACCAAAGAAAGCTCCTACCTGCTTACTTTCTCCACCATATTGGACCCCCAGTCTCCACTGAGCAGTCATTTTGTTCAACTCCCGTTCTACTTGGTCTCGTCAGCAAGTCTGTGTGGAAATATAAGTGTGATTATCTAAGGATTACAAATTGCACAGATGAGGTGCATGACTGCATCGCAATCAGCACTTTTAGACATAAATCATGTCCGAGTCAGACTTCAGTGATGACCTCAGTGAACAGCTGGGTGGTGTAGCGATCGGTAAAGAATATGCGGAATATTGGCCGTCAAATGTATTCGAAGACATTTTTCAAAAGCTTGGATCAGTCGACACTTACGACTTGGAAGTAGTGAAGGTAACGAGAGACAAAAAGCAAATTCATGAAATCCATGACAGAGTCATTGACAATAACAGGATGATGTCGTTGTACCAGAGACTTGAGGGAAAAGGAGCAATATACATGTTTTATGGATCTTGCACATGTGAAGGAGAGACAAAGAAAATTCCACTTTATATTGGCAAAGCTCAAGATGTCAAAAGAAGATTCTCCACCAAGCAAATGGAATCTAAGTCCAGTCATCAAGTGTACAAGGCACTAAGAGGATCACTAGCATTGAAGCACCTTTTAAACAACAAATGGGACTTGCAGCTGCAAGTTTGTTACATACCATATATGTGGGTAGAGTTTGCTGCAGTTAACATCTCGAAGTGTTTTGATTTTCTCATCAATCAACATTCTTCGGACACAGGGGAGAACAGACTAAAGAAAGATACTAAGATGACAGAACTCATTGAAGCAGCCAGTTCAATACAGGCTGCCACCAGTGAGGAAGAAATAGAGGAGAAAAAGGCAGAGGTAAAATAAGTTGATGTCCCCAAATCATTTATCATTTCATATTACATTCAGTTCTGCTTCTTTTCAGCTTCTGGAATATCTCCAGGATGACTCCTTTATGGACCGTCTTAAAGAGCATTTAGGTGCCACTGAGTGTCCAGAATGCTTTAAATTCTGATCTCATTCTTGCCTAAACAAATGCCCAATATCAGCATCCCTGCCTGGTTGCAGCGGACTTGGGTAACTATGCATGTCTAAAGGGAGGTTCACAGGAGACCCAAGCCTCCAAAAGGTTGTGGAGTTGTAAAATGAGTATTGTCAATAATGTGCGTTAAATGTAACTAAACGTACTATATGGAGTGCACAGTACGAACATAGAATAGACCTTTTTCTCTGCTTTCTACTTGGCTTGTTTCACAAGACAATTTGAGGTGAGGTCATTGACGAGTCCGACTCCCTCAGCAAAAAAAAGTTGATGTAGTATTATAGCACGGGTTGCTCGAAGCGTGAATAATGTTCACTCCAAAACTGAGTCAACCCCATGGATCTTGTTGACTTGATTGACCTTTTATTATACAGGTTAAAAAACAACCCAAATAATTTTGAAATAAATGTGTTTGAGCGTTGAAAAACTTGATGTTTTACTGCGTGAAGGTTTTTTCAAGGGGAATGTTGGTGACTTTAGAGAGTTAAAACTTAAAAAAAATGGTTTATGTGACTTTTTTACGCAATTACAATGCCGTGTGATACGAATCACAAATGTGTCGATAAAGATTGAAGTGACTACGTATATTTACTGTCTTCCTTCTAGAAATGGCAGATATGAAGTGAAACAAGAAATCGAAAGACCTGCTGTGCTGCCTGTGCCACGAGAGCATCTTCTTTCTGAGCTTTTGACCCAATCCACTCGATTTACATTTCTATGTGGAAACCGACCCTGGTGTCGAATCTGCCGGGATATCGATATCTGGACACTGTTCGTTCTCTCACCAAGCGACTTCTTTTCTCTCTGAGAGGTCAGAATAAAGATCTTTTCTCTTACGTATCCAGTTTTCGACCCCCACGAGAAAAAGTGTCAAGCAAAGATGGCGAATGAAGAAATTGCGCGAAAAAGTTCCTTTTTGCACACTTTCAGGGTCCTTTGACTTGCTGAACAAAGTTTCAGTCGCCGAGTTTTTCGCTTCCGACTAATTACTAGTGATCACTTTGCCCCTGATGAAAAGACTTGAATAAATCACTGCTACATTTTGTAATTACCCGGGTATTGAAGAGAAGCAAATTTACTGTGGGCATCCGGATACCCGAGTAGGCCTACCCTACCCGCGGCCATGTTCGAATAAAGGCTTCAAATGGACAAAGAGAGGACTCATTCCAATTGATCAAGCACAGCAGACGGATCAGTGCCTTATGCCCATTGGAGACAGGAGGCCCACATCCATTTTCCTTTGGCAAGATGTCGGTTTGATTCGGCACCCGCTGCTATTCAATCACCAGCCCAACCCTACCCAGTGAAGGACAGCGCTGAAAATGTAGCACATGCCAGGTGTGTCTTTTCCTTGCAGTACTTTGCCAACAGGGACGTTTGTCTTTCCATTGGTACCAGGCTGAGATGACGCAGGCAGCAATAACCGGGACACGGTCGTGCAGTCGTAAACAGAGCGTCTTTTTGCTGTTGCCAGCGCAGCATCTTTTTCTGCCTTCACATTCGTCGGCAGCAGATGTCATTGAATAAGCATGGCTAATAGATAAAATGTATTTTATTTCTTCTCCTACTCCTTTTTTTTACACATCTTTGTTCCACAATCGTTGTTTCCTACAGACCTTGAACAGACAATCATGCAAGAGACAGAAGCGTTCCTAGTCCTGTACACCGAAGCAAGGGCGCGCTCACACTACGCAAATTTGCATGGCAGATTTCAGTATTGTACGAGGGCTGATTGGCACCATTCAGTGTGTGTGTGTGTGTAGCAAAATCGCCGTGGTGTGAGCGCTCCCTCAGCTGACGCGCGATATTGAGCTCTTCTTCCACTCTTCTCCAAGGTGGACGCTTAAGGTGCGCTTACACACGACGGATTCACTCTCGCAGCGCACTCAACCTCTCACTCAGTGCAAGCGCACCTTAACACGGAGTGACGACATAAAAAATCTGATAAAAATGACCTTAACGTACGGCACATGAGACAAACGCTAACAAAATTGTACGCGTTGTACGAGGACAAGGGGAGTCACGAAGTAAAGCGAGTAAAAGATGAACCTGGTGGAGCCACCCAATACTTTCCGTCAAAGCAGCCTTTAAGGTTGTGTTCTGATTCTCATTGGTATTGTGCGCAGGAAGTGTAAAAACGTTCCTTGCCCTTGCAGCAACTTTTTTCTCGCACATTTCATGTGCAGGAAGAGCTTTTCTTTTCTTCTCCTTTCACGCGAACTGCTGCTGATTGTCCTTGTACCTCCTGGCGTACTCCGGGTCAATATCCGACACTCTGTACTGCGGCGACGTGATGGACCGCGAGCTTTTCATCGTCTCCGTGTGCAAGGTGCCCGTGGAGCGCAGCGTGTCCGCCGCCATGGTGGGATTGACGCCCTTGTAGGAGTAGATGGAGTAAGTATCGTACTGGTTCGCCACCGGCAGCGCGGCGGTCGCCGCCTGGCTCATCGTGGAGTTGGAAGAATTGCAGCAGAAGATGGTGGCAACCTGCAAAACAACGGTTTTTAGTGAGGACCTACACATGACAGCAGCGGTCACACTGCCTCCATGTTGCGAATTCTTGTCGACTCGCACGGTACGAGGCACGCTCGTATCGTGTGCGTGGGCTTACCATGAGCACCGCCAGTACAACGACGGAAAGAGCCATGATGGCATAGCCGTATTTCCTGCTGAGAGACACCGCCGCGGTCTCCTCGGGGTTCATGTGCACCATGTATCCGTCCGACGGCTGCCTGAGCGGCGGCTGGTCGATGGGGTCTTGCCAAGTTGGCACCTCCACCAGAGGCGGCGGCTGCGGCGGAGCCAATGTCGAATGGTCGTCATTCCGCCGCTTGTTGCCACCCTTTTCCGGAGGCGGACGCCGGTTTCTGGACGAGGGCCTCCTCCTTCTGCCGCCTCCGTCGTCCAAGTCGCCGCCGGAAATCTTTTTCTCTTTGCCCCAGATTCCACTCTCGGCTGCGTCAGCGCCGGCGATCACAGTCGGCGGCTGATTGCCGGGTTGCCACGGCCGCTGGGGCTTCATCATCCCCCGGGTGCCGTAGTCGTCGGGATGGACACCAGGTAGCGGCTGTTGGTGCTGCTGCCCACCGGCCCCGGGCCAACCAGGAGTGCGCCAGTCAGGCTGTTTGCCCATTCCTATGGGGCCGCTGCCGCCGGCACCAACGCCTCTGCCGCCACCCCCGCCTTGCTGAACGTTCCAGTTTGGCACGAATTGGCCGGTGTTGGCCACGCTGTTCCATTGGTTCCACGTCCCGGAGCCCCCAGGTCCACCCGAGGCACTGCCGAATCCACTGTTGCCGCCTTGAGCAGCCAAACATTTGAGCATCTTGGAGAACTGGAACAGGCCCGGATCGGCAGCCTCTTCTGCATGCGGCATCAGAGATTACTCGTTAGTCATTACAACAAAACTACTTATAAGGTACATACAACGTTATTGTAAAGGAGGGTGAGGTGTGCCAGTGTCATGCCACTCCTCCCCAGGCCTAGACTTGAGGACTCTTTGTGGGCTCACGTAATATCTTTCTACAATGTAGGACTAGCGTTCAATCGTCTCCAGGATCTGTAGGACGCAGTTCGCACTTGTACGTTCCACGTCATGATAACACTACGTTTGAACATTATGCCCAGCTTCTTTACACTTAAAGTATTTCTTAGGTGCGGCACTTAGTGCAATTACCTTTTGTCGTTTTGAAACTCATTCGCGCCATCTTCTCCGCGTCCCAGCAGTCGTAGACGCTGGCCGACGTGGCGGCGACCAGCGCGGTGATGATAGTCACCTCACACTTCATATTTACACCAATCACTTGTATGCAAACCTCTGGCTTCAGCTGGACGTTGTAGGAAGTGGGAGCAGCAAGGGAGCAAGGTCGTTTTCTCGCTAGGAAAGAAGGCCTGACTAAAGCCTTGCTGCCTTGGCCTTTAGAAAGCCGCTCTTTCTGCCTACACTTGTCCTTGTACGTACTATCACTACTGCTCGTAGCCACCAAGAGAGCATCCTTGGAGTGCAGGGCTTTCTCGCAAAAAATTGGGCGTGAGAAGCACAGGGCGATTGGGATTTGTCGCTAACTACAAAGAGTTAAAAGGTATTCGGTGGCAATGACCAATCCCAATGTTGTCTCCACATACATACGCACATACAATATGTAACGCTTCTTTGTCCGCACCTGCATCTCTAGTTACTCGAGTCAGCACTGTCATAAACGAGCTTTATCTGTAACCTTGTGCCAACACCTCAAGTTATTCCGCAGCACAAGACCGTAAAGGAAGCTTCTCTGCCCCTTGACAAGACACTTAATGTTCATTGACTGACCTGGCTACAACCCGACAGACTGGCCTCACTCAGAGCGGCCGCCCTCTGTAGAGGTCACAGCCTCCAGGCCAGAGTGGAATTTCCCGCGGGCACAACCTGGTCGAGCGACGCCATGCACTCCGTCTTGACCATCTGGACGGAGTAGAATTTGGTGTCCACCTTTACCAATAGCCCGACAAGAAGTAATCGCTAGGTTGAGCTCAGTTGACCTTGAGGTGGTCCAATCTCCTTGGTCAGTTGGGTGGTTGTTTAGCTCTTACTTTAAGGCAGTGACCTCAGCAGCTTTTAGAGAAACTAGTCTGCTGGACTGTGACTAGTTCAAGTAGTGACCAGTTATACTAATGCATCATTCATTGTTATCAACAATATTAGTCGGACGCCTGCCAAATGTTCTGAAAAATTGCGATGACAACGCGTGCAAGACAAAGCTGATCTTTTAGCAATATCGCAAAAACCTATATTTAATCAAAAGCTGGGCTAACTCATCAAACTGCAACAGGAATGCATAATAACATTCGACACTTGTGCTCTGGCACCGCTGTAAATCGCATGGGCGATATCACCTGTGCCGAGGTCCTTGTAGTGTCTCGCGATAAAAGCTTAACAGTTGAGGATGTGGTTGTTGAAGATGATGGAGTGAAGGAAGAGGCAGAGGGCGAGACATTGACCAAAAAAATTAAGACATCACCCGAAGAGCTTTCCGATTCCTCCCAGCAATCCACCACTCCCTGCACCGTGATTCTGGTTCTGTTGCTGTTTGGTGGGCTGCACATGCGTGTACTTGGCGGCCGACTCCACGACGTATTCCCCGTATGCCTTTTCTCTCTCCTGCATCAGTTCCACCGTCTCGTTAATGTCCTTCTCCAGCTTCTTGCACGCGTCGTCGTACTTCTTTTTGAGCTCGCAAAATTCGGACTGAAAACTCTCCAGCTGTTGTTTCTTCTCGGCGAGTTCTTTCTCTGAACGCTTGATCATCTGAACGCAGTCCTTGGACGGGTCTACGGCCACCAGACAACGCAGGGTGTATTTGACGGACTGGAACCAGTTGTCTCCGTACACGCAGAAGAGGTGAGTGCCGGGCAACAGGCTCTTGACGTCCTTGTCGTACGTGTCCAGGATCATAAAAACAGGCGGCACCTCCTCATCCAAATGCTTCATCATTGCGACAGGCATCGTCTCCAACAGGTGATAGCGGCCATAAGGCACCACGTACAGGTTCGATTCAGAGTGGCGCTTGCGTTTCTGGCTCTCCTCCACCATCGTGACGTTACCGTCGGTGTCAAAGAACACGACCTGGCAGAAAGGGAAGCACATCTAACGATGCTCTCACCAAGAAAGTAAATGGACGGAAGAGTAATCCGGAATGATTCTTTCACCTACCTTGAATTTGTCGTTGCCGTTGGAGACGCACGAGATGATGACGCCGGTTTTTAGGTCCTCTTCAGTGATAGTTATCCGATAGAAATGAGCGTTTTGTCTCTCTACCGTGCCAGTAATGGACTGGCCCCAAAGGAGATGCTCCACAGTAGGCATTTGGAACCCTGGAACAACCGTGCGCCCCTGGCCCAAGTGTTGCGCAGCGGTCAGTACCTTCTGGGTGATCTCGGTGGGGACGGGAATGCCAGCTTTGCTGATAAGGGCGCCCATAAATCTCCCGACGGTGCCCAGATCTTCCACATTGACGGACCCGAGCTCGGCCACGTTGCCCTCCTCGCCATGCAGATCATACTGGCGCTTCTTGTTGGGATCCGACAGCACGGCATAAGCAGTCGACACTTCTTTAAACTTCTCGGCTGCCTCCTCGTCACCGGGGTTTTTGTCCGGGTGATATTTCATAGCCAACTTGCGGTAGGCATGCTTGATCTGCCCTTGGTTGGCCGTCCTCTCCACTCCCAACACCTTGTAGAAGTCGCGCCCCTTCTTAGACTTGGTGGGGCTGCTCTTGCTCGACATCTTGGCTCTCAAATGTCTCGAGAAAAGACCACAGCTCTACTGAAACTGCTCCGATTCGATCTCCTTGACGCGCTGGTTCATCCAGACTTGCTGGACGGAGAAGCAGAGAGTGACCACGTAAAGTAGTGCGGCCACCCAGCAGTTGAGCTCCCCCTTGGAGTAGTCCTCCTCTAGCCGAGAGGCGAGCTCCTCCGAGGAGACGTTGCTTTCGGTGTGCCCCTGAGAGGTTACGTCGTCGACGAAGGCCACGGAGCGAAAGTGCAGACAGAGTCCAGTGAGTGCCAGTTGGAGGATGCCCCAAATACTCAGAGTCAGGCTGAAGTACGACAGTCGCGGTCCGCACAGGGGCATGCTATGGCCAGACCTACAGCAGAAGACGTTAGTCACTGACGGAAAGATAACGATGTCGATCCATTAGTAACAGATTGCTCTGCGGTGACCGAGTCATAGTCGGTGACACCTGTTAGCGCTCCCTTCGCGGAGTTCAGTAAATCGCATTTAGGCGTCGTGATAGAGATCGAGGCCACTTACAAAACCTGGACGTCGAGGTCGACGGTGCAGGCGGAAGAGTCCCCAGAACTGTCTGCCAGCTCGGCGAAGAGCAAGGCAGCCCCGTGACGTCACGCCCCGACCCATCGGGCCTGAGAGAAAGCCGGGGCCAAAGAGCACCTTGTACTTACTTGGTCCATCTTTGGAGGCCGGAGGGACCTCTGGCGAACCGTGGCCACCTTAGACGGCTAGGCTCAGGGGCCGAACAGGTTGACGTCGCCGGAAGTCGAGCCTGATGCTGCACGTCTCCCAAGGTTCTTCCGTCGCCTCCTGCAGCTTTGCTCTGTCCCCTTGCTAGTCATCCGATTCCTGCAGCCAGTGAAGAAAGCAGGGCCAGAACCCCCAGCACCAGCAGTTGTGGAGCGCCTTGGGTGTACCCCAAAGCAGTAGTAGTTCTAGTTCTCTCCTGCCTCAGCGTGCCCCAACACCAACTCGTGCAGAGCTCGGAGGAAACAGCTGTTGTCTGTTCCCTGAACTCAGGCGAAGCAGACGTCGACGTCTCTCCGCGCGTGGTGAAAGGGCGACAAGATCTCTGCTCTGCGAGAGACTTCCCGACTGTCTCGACTTCGGGAAAGGGCCTTCGGCCGCCCCCTTCTCCTCGTTCCTTCCGATGGCCGTGGACGGGGATCCGGCGGCCCCGCGCGTGAGTCTCCAGCCGTGTTGCCAGTTGACCGACTTCTCCCAGGCGGGCCTTTTGATTTCTCAAGCCTGCCAAGAACAGAAAGGACCGCACACTTCCCATCCAGCACAACTTAACGCGATTTGTCAACGTTAACTCTTTGACGCTTTTATAATGTAAATGCTTAACGCGCAATGTGGAGACCGCAGCAAAGTCCGTAGTTCTCCTAAGTGCGGATACGAGTACATTATAGGGATTCAAGTGAATGTGAAAGTTGAGCAAAAAGTGTTCGATGAATATGAGTTTTTATACTGTAAGTACTCGGAAGTACTTGTCTCTGACAGGAATCCTAAAATATACAGATATCGGAAGGAATTGATGGGCTGGATATTTGTTCTGAGCGTCGTGCACTTGCAAATTTGTCTATACATAGGACTCTTAAGAGTCGTCATTGTTTCTTAAATTTTCATCTGCATTTCTGCGGAAATATTTGCAGTTTTTGAAGCAAAAAACCAAGTACACAAACATCTGAGAAGAATATTCATACTCATAAGTTGTTTAAAAAAGTGACTATTTTTGGAATACAGATGAATATCAGCCCTAGTTCTTAAATATTTTTGACTCATCCGTAGGTCTCTCTCCTGGCTCTCCACTCGGAGGAGTGCCGGAAACATCCGGGAGTTGCATCCGAGTGCGTGGACATCCTCAACGATGAGTGGCCACGGAGCCGGACCCTTCGAGACCGCTCCCTGGCGTCCTCCCGCCCGGAACTTCCGGCTTGCGTGGCGCTGGTCCAGTGGTTCGGCGAAACGCCGCGAGTTCTGGGACACGCCAAGGTCGGTCGCGTTCTTGCCTCGTCGGAGTCCCCTGGTGGTGGCGGCGGCGGGAGCGTGTGGATCGAAAGCGTCGTGGTGAGACGGGACTTGCGCGGTCGCGGGCTGGGCAAATACCTCATGTTGCTGACGGAGAAGATGTGCCGCAAGGAATGGGGCGCAACGACCGCTTACCTATGCACCTTCGACCGTCAAGAGTTCTACTCCGGGCTCGGATACTCATTCTGCGCGCCCGTGTGTGCCTACGGCGGCAGCGTGGCCCCGCCTGCACGACTACAGCACGGCGGTGGAACCAACGGCCAGATCGAGAGGGGACCAGGTAGTCTAAATGCGTCGCCTCCAAAAAATAGCGGCGCCAGTGCTAGTCAACAAGATTCGACACCTGCACCACCTCCACCTCCACCTCCGCCTCCGCCATCAGCAAGACCTTTGATTTCACGTTCTAGTGATTTCAGTGATTCCACCTCAAGTCAGGATGACAATGCTGATGTTGCTCAGCGCTGTGCAAAAGTGTTCAAGAGACCGTCGTTATCGGACATCATTGTTAGGTGGCCCACGGAGCCTCCTTCAGAACTGAGCTTCCTGAAGGACTGCCAGGCCCCAAGGCGTGATGTCAAGCCTACGGTTCACCGCATCACCCTCCAAAAAGACACTATGAAAAAGTCCCTTGTTTGATATCATGAGCATCTACAGTAATGCTGAGGAATAAACCACCTATTGGTGTGTGAAGTATCCTAAATTTCCTCGACTACGACCTCTCCTTGGTGCACACAAGGTAAATCGCACCAATTTTGAAAGAACTATTTTTATGTTATAAAATACACACATACACATCAGCAATTTTGCATGCAAGCTCTTCCGCCTCTTACCTCCAATTCATCAACTTTGATGCCAAGACTTCATCTTATTTCCAAGGCGCAAACCTAAAGACAAGGTGCGTCCGAAGGGTCTTTGAGTGGACTTTTATGCCCGGAGCTTTTAGTTGGCATGACTGAGGTTTTTGACCGGACAATTTTGACCTAGAAACTGACACAATAGTCGGATTTTGACCCCGATAAAATGTGGTCTCCACATTAAAATGGTTTGGCATCCAAGTTTGTTGTACGGTACTGGAGGTAAGGGAAGGAGATGGTATTTAACATTGTTGATGTGTACGCGTGCTCAATGTTTCATTGTATGTTTTATTTCAAAGTTGACGTTGCATGCATATGGAGAGTTAACGTCAGAGGCCTTGGACAAGGTGTTGTCTGCCATGATGAACGAGGTCAAAGGCTGACAGTTGGCTGCACGTTCTGCGGATGACATCCACAATTAAAGTTTGTGCCCCAACTTATCATAATTCATATATATGCATAATTATCCTTCCATTTCAGAGCAAGTGTACTTCTCTAGTCTCTAATGTGGAGTACGAATGAGAAGACCAGTACAAGAGATCCTGGCTTTTACCTATTTGAGTGTGGAAAGTCGTCATCTTGAGCTCGGTATTGAAAGCAACGAGGACTTCATTGCATAAACATGTCCTGAACATGTGCCTTGTCCAATCCCATAAAGTAAATTTGGGATCTTTTGCTGCTTTCCTTGATCTGAAGCTAGGTTTCGTACGAACTTTGGTGCACTCTGAAGACGGAGCGTGACTGGCAGGAGCCATGCGAACTAATCCAGTTGCAGTCTGTCATCGACGTTCTTACAATATCCACATCACTGGCGTCATGGAATGCTAAAAACCAAGATTCTTGTTCACTAGGTAGAGCAGCGTTGGAAAATCAAGGTCTATCAGAGACTGTACGGACTGCTGTCTTGCTTGTACACTTTCTTGCTTATATAAACATTGGTCAGCTGTTATTTATCGACATGTACTTGCTGTTGAACGACATCTGGGTCACGATACAGAACTTTCGAATCGTCATTTCAAGGCAAGAACTTCTGACCAGCTCTTGGATCTCTACTACAGATCTGCGTCACATGAAGACACCCGCCCAGCAAAAAGGCCTCGATCAAGCTGTCAGTGCGCTTGGAAGGGTGCGTGCATTGCAACAGAGGAAGTCTAGGACCGAATGAACCTTCTTATTGCTCTTCTGGTGCCAGTTCCAGCAGCTTCAGCGCCTTCCTGCAAACCTCTTCTACGTACTCCTCGTCGCTGGCTGCCCTGCTGACGAGGAACTTGGGAGACTTACGGCAGTCGCCCAAGTGAGTGCCATTCACAGGGTCGTTTGTGGTGGCTGCGTAGATGACAGTCTGTGCTCCTTGCCAGCAGGTCTTCCCAATCACCCAGAACACCAAAGTGTTGACGAGCCAAGCCGAGCCACTTTGGGAGCGAAAAATGTCTGTCCTCACTGGACCTAACGGACACACACGCTCGTGTAGATTGATTCTCAGCGCATCCAAAGTAAAGACTGTCCACCTGGATGGAGACTGATGGACTCGACGTTGGTCTCTTTGAGCCTGAGGCTGAGGTGTTTGCTGTAGAGGACCTGTGCCAACTTGGAATTGCCGTACTGAACCTGTGCGTCCAGAGGCTGCCTCTCCATGTTCCAGTCCAAGTAGTCTGCGTCAAGTGACCCTATGAGGTGGAGCTCACTGGACACATGGACAATCCTGAAGTGGTGAATGACGCTTAGTGTACAACACGTGCACTTGTACGTTTGAATATGGCTGCCACATGTACGTGAGGAGTACCTGGAGGGCTCATGCGAAGTTTTGGCAGCTGCCTTCAAGCGGGGCAAAAGGTTTTCCGTCAGAGTCACATGTCCAAGAAAGTTGGAGGCCATGGTCATCTCGAAGCCGTCCTCTGTTGTGGCCCTACTGGCCTCTTTGAGCCTGAACTTGTGTACGGTGTCGCCCATGAGGCCGGCATTGTTGATCAAGTAATTGATCTGTGGGAAGTCATTCCCAACGTCCTTGGCAAAGCGCTTCACGTCAGGCTGGCGAGACAGGTCCAAGGACCTCAGGTGGATGTTCAAGTTGCCAGTTTCATCCTTCATGCGGTTCAACACCCGTCTGCCCTAAAGACGTCCGTGACCCCACCAGTGAGCAATGATACGAAATCTACATTCAAACCTTCTCCATATCTCTGCCTGTGATGATCACGGTTGCGCCCCTGGCAGCCAAGTCCTTTGCAGTCTCATATCCAATCCCAGCAGTGCCTCCAGTGACCACGGCCACCTTTCCATCCAGTCTCCTCTCATCTCGATTGATGCCCATCAGCAACTCCTTGATGAGCCAAACGAGGCCAAGGATCACTGCCACGATGCACCCGGACTGGTAGACAGTGGTCACTATTGCCAACAGCATGACGCACTCCTCCTCCTCGTTCCCCGGCAAGTAACTGATAAGGACTTTTGCTCTCGTCTGCAGCTCACACCCTGCGAAGAGGAAGAAACATTCCAAGACACCCAACAGATTGTGCTGCAGTTGTCCACCAGCACCGGGAAGCGGCTCAATGCAGTGCCTGATCTCTCACGGAATCACTATGTAGACAGATGACCTGGGCTGCTCATGTTGCGCGCTCGCCTGTGGTGCTGCCGAGCACGACTGCGCTCGTCAAGGTGCGCTTTTTGACCCGGACAGGAGGTTTTTAACGCCACGGACCTTACCAGTTCCGTTAGAGGGGACCAAGTGGTCCTCGGGCAGGACGTTCAGATGAGTGGCAAATATGCGAAATTGCTGCAAGCAGGTCGTTTCTGTCATTCCATCTGCCCTCGCCCTCACCGTGGTCCTCGCTTTCGCTCCTGTAGGCATATCGCAGCCAAGGTGCTCATCAAACTGATTGTTGGCACAAGTTTCTGGTATGAGATGTAGGCACATGTTCAATAACATGACTTAAAAGTGCTGGTGAAAAAAGCCTTACAAATTCTTGACTGAGAGTTGCAAGGACTCAGCCTTTAAAAAGAAAGTCCTGACGGGAACCTCGATCTAGGCGTATATCAAATTGCACTGCTCTCTATACACTTGCATGCACATCCAACGTTATGCATGAGATGCACCCATGAAAGCGCCGCCAGAACGCATGGACTTGCTGCCCCTTCGCTGTGAAGACATCAAAAGGCAAGTTCCCGCAGTTCGAAGAAAGTGCACATGGGCTGAGGTGACTCAGAACACCTACCTGTACGAGTACGACTACTTCTTCCCTTAATATCCTAGCAGAGTAGTAGACAGGGATGTTCTGATCGTTCTGGTGATTCTCGAGACAGTGCCAAAGGAAGATCCGAAAGAACAGGTGGAATCTGTCGACACTGTAAGTAATACAGTGCAAATGTGCAATGCATAGTGTTTTATAATCAGTAAGTAATAGGGTCATGCCAGCAATTACGAACAACCACTAGTAGCTCATTTGCGTGAGAGATCCACCAACATCGGTCAGTTCTGAAGAGGAACGATACACCAGTACTTTAGGTTGGCAAATAAAAATGCTAACACGAGATTTTCCTCCGCTAAGTTTGTCCCCTTCAAGAGCTTCATGATCAGGGCGCCAATGAGGAGTTGTTGGAGGAGCAGAACTTGGACCTGAACGCGTACAAAATGGCCTCAGCACAGTCATACCAGCCAGAAATCAATGTAAAGCTACGACTTCACTTCAGCACAACTGCAATGAGTAAATCCGTTGCGTCCGGTGATTCAAACCCTTCAAGTCCTGACATACAAGGACTACTAAAGGACAGACCTCTTATGCAGTGTTGGCTTTTGCAAACTCTATCTGATGGTTCCTCAGGTTTTGCAAATTGCAAATACCAATGAAACACATTGATCCTTCCAACCGTCCCGAGTCAATGTGGAACAGCTCGTTTCTTGGTCTCTCGCCTGCATATTGACTTGAATCGGCGAGTCAAGGTGAGGAGACACGCAGGAAATCACAATTAGGTCACCTCTTTTATTCTTTATTTCAAGCTACAGAGTGACGTCGAAAGCTACAGCTGGCATTGAGTGAATTCATGTACACTTTGATAAAACTGTTGATAAATTTAAAAAGAGCTTTTTTAAGAACTGAATGCAAATTCTGTTGTAAACATATAATTTTTCTCTCTAACAATTGTATTCATACCTAAAGAGCGATTGTTACCGCAGGAGATTTGTTAAGTCATGTACAATAGAAACCTTAACCATGAACACGTCTGACCCTATTAATATCACCTAAGAAAATTAACCTAAGCCGGTGTTCCTTAGAACTTTCTGGATAGGAATGAGGCCTCCCTGGCACCCACGTCCATTCTTTTGAGCGCCTCCTCTAAGTTGGACGCCGAGATCTTGCGCACGCTCTCGCTGCTCCAGGCGTTTTCCTGAGTCACCCTGTTGTCGGTGCCGACGCTGACGCCGCTGCTGCATCCACTCAGCCCGTCTCGGATGCTGCTCAATAGGTCCGAATCGTTCGTCTGCGGGAACAGCGAGAACGACGATGTCGTTGTTGTGGCTGCCCAAGAGCTCGTCTTCCTCAACACCGGCTTCGTTATGGGACCGGAGGGGGACGAGGAAAAGTCAACGCCGATCCTCTCCTCGGTGTCCGCACCGCCCTGCTCGTACCTGCACAACTGGAGGCTCTCCGAGTGACGCAGCTGAGGCTTGCTAGGACTGAAAGACGAATGCAATTCAAAACCTAAAATTGGTCACACACAAAAGTCAAAGTATGTAAGTAGTGGGAAAAAAGTAAAAAAGAAAACTTAAGGGGCGTTAACGCCGACACATCCCAAGTTTGGGATTTGCAAATCTGACAGCTCACTGAGGGGGGACGAAAACAATGTTCTTGCAAAAAGATCAGAGCAGCCTGCAGTCGCTCTTTTTGTACATGAGGCTATTGAACAGTACTCGCTTAGATTTACTGACCCGCCACCATCTTCATCTTCGGCGAGCAGATCCATGGGCAACAAGCGCAACTCGTCCTCGGGCGTGACCTCCACGGAGCTCGTGGACATGGCATTAAACGTCTCAGTGTTGCCCACATTTCTGGTCTCAGTGGCTACGGCGGCAGCGGCAGCAACCGTGGTTGCCGTTGCGGCTGCAGCCGATGAGGGCGGCATCGAAGTGGTCGCTCGTCGCCGCCGCCGCGGCTTCAACACTCTGGGCACAAAGCAGCCGCCGCTTCCACCGCCGCCACCTCCACCTCCATTGACGCCTCCATCGCGGTTAGCCTCAACGATTTCTTTTTCGTCCTCAATAAAATTCTGATCCTTTGTGTTCGATCCGCCGCCGAAATCCTCCTGATTCAAGCCGGTCAAGCTCTGTTGGAACTGCGCGGCCATGAAAATCTGCTGCTGGTAGCAGGCCAAGAACTGCTGTTGCTCGGGCGAGAGCGACGTGCCCGCTGCGGTCCTTATGAGCGGCGCGCCTGTCAGCAACTTGGCACGCATCTTCAAGGAGTTTGAGGCTGCGGCGGCCACGGCGGCGGCCTCCGCCGCGGCCGCGACGTGAGGCTGCTGCTTGGCGGCCGCGGCGTCATCGGCCTTGATGAGGCACTGGCCCACAAACTGCTGCACGTCCAGCACGAGTCGTTTTCCACCGAAGCAAGAGGGATCCTCCTCCTCCTCTTCTTCTTCCTCTTCCTCCTCTCCAGCCTCCATCCCGATGATTTTGTCCGTGCAACTGAGGAATATCAAAAATCACTGCACACTTTAATCCTTTGACCCTGGGACTCCTCAGGCCTTTGGAAGGATCTTCGCTTGTTTTTTTGCCTCCCAATCTTCTATCCTTCACGACTGCGCGCGTTTGCAGCCAGAATTTCTCCTTCACGACGACGACGACGACGACGACGACGACGACGACGACGACGACGACGACGACGACGACGACAACCAACAGACAAACATGAGAGGGTTGTCACGACCCAAAATTTACGACCACCCAAAGGATTTCTTGAGTGGCAAAAGTTAAGAAGCCTCCAAGGCTGCCCTACTGACGCAGCCGGGCCTGATACTGTATTATATAAAATATATAATAAAGTATAGACTTGTCCACCCTGGATCCTGTCCTGGCAATAAATTACAACCAGGCACAAAAAGACGCGCCCGCGTTGCCTGACGTGTTGCGCGCGCGCAGAAGTGAGAGAAATTTCACTTTCGCTGCTGCTGCTGCAGCTGCCGCCGCTGCTGCTCTTGTCGGCCACATCCATGTCGATGGGGGATCCCTTGGAGAGAGAGGACGACTCACATGTAGTATAAATATTCCTTTATCGTTCATATTATACGCCAAACGTCAAGTTATAAAATTTATATACACTTTTAAATGTAAGGATTATGGGCGGCCTGGCGTGGTGCTAAGACAATCAAGTCAGGCTTCGTTGTAGGTATATCAAATGTTTTACGTGACTTTAATGTCGTTGCACTTTTAAAATCGGCATATATTAACTCTATGTTGTAGCACTATATTTTCCCAGTGTTGACTGAGGTGACTCGGCATGCCTCAGGCCTCATATTGTGCGAAGAAGGAGGTTCCAGTTCGTATTGTAAGTCTATTGCGCACAACATACGTAAGGCATATGACGGCCAATTGGTGCCAAATTGTTGCTCTTCCACAAGAAGTCATGAAAGGAAAGAATAGTACACTAGTATATGTCGAGCCCTGTGGGATATAAAGGAGTAAATCCCTGTTCCACGGTTGACATGATCCCCAAATATTTACCTGCCCCGCAAAAAAAATCGCATGTCTTCCTTAAGTTTTGCCTTCAACTCTATAAGTGCGCACAAAGCCGAAGAGTCATGCCTGCATTCGAGAGTGAAAACGTTCCGTACGCCGAGGAGCAGCAGCATGGTAACAGCTACTCCTTAAGTAGGACACACACACGAGGTAACAAGGGAAAACGTAGCAAGGGTTGCCACGAAAAGAAATCGCGTTGAGTCCAGTCAAGATTTTTTTCCTCCCTGGACTTGGATCACATATTTTGGACCATCTTATTCCCTGTTCTTCTTGATGTCGCAGGCTCCAGGAGTGAAGAAAAAGTGAAATGAGTGAGGGCTAATGGCAACCCTGTTCAGCCAGAGATTTCTCTCTGTTGCCCATGGACCGGACCACTTTCTCTCTCGTTTGGCGATTCGTACGCACGCCTCATGCGTACGAGCAGGAAAAACTCTCATTGTATCAGGACGTGCATATACAGGGTTATCGAGATGAATCCGGGCCGATTTTTTTTGCACCGCGGGACCTGGATAGACGTTTGCCGACGAGGCAGAAAAGCCCCGGCTCCACCGGCACTTGGCCGCCCGTCGCCCCGGACACGTCGACGACGGTGGAGCTGATGACGCGGGAGAGTCAGGCTTTGAAGCTGACGAAGATGTTTCATCCACACACTCGTTACTCGAATAGAGTCTTTGCACAATACCAATCTCGGGTTCAAAAATCATCCCTGACAGAAAAACAATCAAGTCCTTGCAGCCGCCACGACTAGAAGTGGTACTGAAGGCTGGCCAAGGTTCGAATAAAAATGGTTTCAATCCCTGAGCTCAAGGCTTTCACTGCACAACCCGCAGGATTCCAAAGCCTCCTCACCAACTCACAACGTGGACCGAAACCCACATTTTATAGTTGGCCTTGTTCGAAATTTTTGGAAAACTATATTTTTTTGGCCTGGTGTTGGGGCCTTTGGTCAAAATATTGAGATTTTGCTTAAGACATTTTGGTCTTGGGGAAATTTACTAGAGGTACTTTTAACTCAGAGTTTTATAATAGGCTGAATGTAGAAAGTGCAATGCACACGTCTTTCTTCACTTATTACTTTTAACGAGATCGAGCTACAGAAGTGTTTGAGGCCTCTGTGGAATGCAAAGGATCTTCTCTCAAGCTGAACTGATACGCACTTTTGCTATAGAACTACTCATTTTTCCAAAAGTCAGGATTAAAGTTATGTACCATAGCAGAGTTTGCTACATAGAAGTTTGACTGTATTGTAAGCAAAAAAAGTGACCTTAAGGCAAAAGTGCAAATCAGTTCAGCTTTACAGAAGATCCTTAGCTTTCCACAGCGGGGTTTTAAACACTTCTGTAGCTCAATCCAGTCAAAACTTATGGCTAAAAAAAGACGTGTGCATTGCACTTTCCACATTCTGACTATTACAAAACTTTGAGTTGATAATGCCAACAGTCTGATTTATTTTCAAAAAATGAAATTTTTCCAGCTAAAACAGTGATCAAAGCCAAAATTTCCACCCTAAAAAACTTAAATTGACATTTTCGAACTAACCTCATATGCAATGTCAAATATGAAGCATCAACATATTTGGTTCGCTGTTGAAGGGAAGGATTGCTCACATCAGTGAAGTTGCATGCCTTCTTGTCAACATTTAACCCAGTTCAAATTTCAGTGGTCAGTCAATTCAAGGTTTTGTCATACGAATGTGAAACTCCCAAGTAGAAAGTTGTCTCAATCCTGAACTGTCACAGGAGGCCTTCCTGTGTCAGCTCATTTTTGTGCATTATTTTGCTACATAAGTACTGAGTGGTGACCATGATTTAAAATTCAGGTCCTTTTTTTTGAGTTGTCAATGTCATTCTTAACCTCTTGCCCGACAGAAACGAATATACACGTTTTCACCCCATGTTCCTTTTTCAGTTATCGATGAGAAAACTCGTCGAACACTTCAAAAACCAACTACTTTGCCAAGCCATTCAATGTCTGTGTTCTCCTCAAATTGAACGTCTGGCAGACTAGTTTTGCTCTGGCAATCACTGCGCTATTTTTTTGATAAAAATCAAACAGACGTTGTGTTCCTTACCGATTATGAGCGCAGGCGGGAGGAAAAAAAAGTAATTCATGGAAGAAAACTGATCATGAAAAGTAATTTTCCCGATTTTCAGGATTTTCCAGGTTTCCTCCCTGAATTACTTTTTTTCTTCCGCTTGCTCCCTCTACCGGTTAAGAAAAAGCTATATCAAAATCAGCATGGAAAATGCTATATAAATCCCAAAATGAAAAAAAATCGTCTGAAAAGGAAACGATTTTCTCTGAACACTTGTTGAGGAAGAGGTTAAGCCGGTCAGCCTCAGGCTCAATCGGATTTAAATCCAGAGGTCAGACTGATCAGTCCAAAAGGTTGCTTGAGGCCACTGATCTGGCAGTGTGGCATGAATATTGTTTGATCTGGTCGGATTAGCAGCCTGCACCGGTTGTGCCATAAGTTACGTAACGATTGCGTATCGATGGTACAGTTCTTGAAACGTGAGATCCCCCCGCAAACTGAACAGGACCTCACTGGACTGTGAAATTCAGCTGGGTGGTTGTAAGTCAACTTTGCGGACTTTGCACACAGAGGGGGACTTTTTGCATCATCTGCTTCATCTGTTTCGTCATAATTGCAAGTGAGCTCATTAAGCATCATTACTTGTTAATAAATTTGTCTACCTTCTTCATATGCTAGACTTAATGCCAGTAGTTCTCAATGTCGTCGATTAGGCTAAGAATCAGTACGTGGGTACTTGGATGCCCAGAGACGCGAGTGACACATGGTACTCGTGCAGGATCAGCGCGAACGAGAAAGCTGTACAGTCGGGCTTGGCTTCGCCCAAGGCTCAGTGCAGGGACGAAATGACGGTGGAAAGCGAGAACGCTGATGTTTCGTGGGTCTGTGGCCTGCGAGAGCAGCAGCAAGCACGTCGCCTGGCCAGCTTACAGCATGCCTGTGGTGTCACGTACATACACTTGGTGTACATGCAGTACCCAGCAACGACAACGTACAGTGCACAACAGACTAATGGATCAAAGTAGTGACTGTTGTAGCATTCGCGATGAACCAAATCTGTCCTGAGGTGGCGGACGCCGAGGCCACCACCTTAGACGCCGAAGCCTTTTGTAGAGATCAGGGGGTCTTGTTGGCGGACCACTTCATCACCAATCTGTCCTCGTCCTGTCTCGAGTCAGGCCTGACGCTGAGGGACTTGGGAGGCAAGGTCACTGAGGCGTTTCTGACCGAACTGAGGAGGACAGCGTCAGCCAGGGGAATCACATTCGCAAGTGACTCTCTGCATGAAGCCAAAGACAAGCTCTCCATGACTACGGGCAATAAGCAAACTGCAAAAGCAACCCAGGGTACTGAAGGAAATGGAGCTTTTGCTAATGTTCAGCGACGCGATGGAAGCAACTCGCACGAGTTCCTTACTGCCGACGCCATCAACAGCACCAACATCGACTCTGGAGAGGACAACGAAACCAGCGTAAGAGGCTGCGACTTATCCGCGAAGCATCTTGCATCCGCTGACATTGTCAACTGTTCCCACAGGGATCAAATCTAGGGGCCTCCTTTAGAGGTCGTCGGTCCTTTTTCCGCCGCTTCTCCCTGAAGGGATTCACACGAGGTCGACTCTTTCATAAGCAGCACTCAGATGAAGTCGAACTTTCCTCAGCTGGCGACCGCTGCAGTCCCACCAAGTCCAGCAAGGTTGTCAAAGTCTCAGTCGATCTCATCAAAGAGGGCCCGGTCTCCATCATGGCGGCTGACGAAAGCTGCAGGTCGCCCAAGTGGGACAAGTGCAGGATGGCGCTCGTCAGGGCAGCGGCCGGATGCATGTTGGAATTCTACGTACCGCCAAAGGTAAGATTGCACACACTCCATAACATGCAGTAATGCCAAGTGAGACCAAGGGCGCGACAACAAAAAGAAACCGGTGTCAATTGTATAAAATATTACACAATATAGAGCCCATCATACGTTACTCTTATGAGTACAGTAACTTTTACTGCTCACGCTCGCCATATAGTCTTCACGCCCCCGGGCTGGTCTATTCTGCTTACTGCTAGTGGAAGCTCGACCGACAACCGAGTTGGAGATGCCCGACCATGAAAACACCATGGTGATCAAGTGCGCCGCCATCGCCGAGGACGACGCAGATGGTATAGCTGGCGGGGCAATTGGAGCCAGCGCCAATGAAGATCACGAATTCGTCATCCAGACGCCCGACGCTGAAGAGATGAGGCGGTGGCTGACGCTGCTGCTGGCGTGCATGAGGTGGCCAATCAACTCCACCACTCTGGCCTGTGTCAGAGAAACAAGGTGCACCCACACAAGCGAGCCACAAAGCACCTGGTGAATGTTGTTGACGGTACTTTTCTTCGCAACATTGCAGAAGCAGACTCGGCATGCCGGGTTCCTCGACCAGGGACTTCCTGAATCAATTCTTGTCCAGCAGCCCCCTCAGTCTCCAGGATGTGCCACCTAGGATAGCCCCCGGATTTGGCACAGTGGTCTCTTCCGAACAACGCAGGGTCTCTCATCGTAAGATAGCACACACCAAACATTCATATAGCACTTCGTTCAAGATTCTTTTTGGCTTTCGACAGCCTCTGGCACTGGAGCATGTCGAAAAGCCTTGCCCACGGACTGAAAACAATGTTGCTGTTCCAGCCCTTGACGACGTGCCGGAGATGTATCGTCGTTACGCTGAGTATCCCTGGTTTCACGGGTCTCTTTGTCGGACTGATGCGGCCCAGCTGGTGCTGCAGAATGATCCAGAGACATTGGCGCAAGCTTCTGTCGCTACCAACGGCGGTGTAGACGGCGTAGCTGGCGTAGAAAGTCAAGTGCAGATGTACGATCCAAAAAAGGCAATAATCGCAGATAGACGAATGTTACGACTGAGGAATTATCTGCTCTGTTCCAGGAGTCGCGGCTCGTTCCTGGTGCGCCAGAGCGAGACTCGAAAGGGTGAACTCGTGCTCACGTTCAACTTCCAGCGTCAGGCCAAGCATCTCCGCCTGCTGCTGAACGCAGACGGCAAATGCAGAGTGCAGCACATGTGGTTTGACTCAATCTTCGACTGCCTCGAACACTTCAGGGCGCAGCCCATTCCTCTAGAATCTGGGGGATGCTCGGACGTCAGGTTGGGCGACTTCGTCGTCAGGATGAGGCACAGCACTGACGTGCAAGAGGTTCACGAGGTGTGCGCAAGTGAAGTTGCAATCTGTATAAATGGTCTACTCGAACGTACCGTACATGCAGGTCATCACCTACGGTGGCGACGTCCGCACCCCGACAGTATCACTGAACTTAAGCCGCAACGGCGCCAGAGCGAAGGAGAACACCTACAGCTTCGTGTAAAGCGACGCTCGTGAGGGCTTGCACCTTGTCAGACCAAAAAGCATTAAACCACAACCTGCTCGACCACGTTTGCTACAATCAGTCACTACGTGACAGGACACCTGACGTCCAAAGAGACACTTTGAGTTGGAGAGTGCTTTCTTTTAAGAGTCCATAGCACCAATAAACCGTCCGCCCATCTAACAACGCATTACATGCTGACCACTTGGGCGGACTTGCTGGTGACTTAACTCCCGACTTATGACAAGCAAACAGAATCTAGCACTAAACACAGCTTTAACATTGAGTTTACAGTAGAAGTCATTGCCTAATTTATCACCCTAAACGTACGAACTTGCGCTATCTGTACTGTCTCTTCGGGCAGGACTGGCCAAGGTGAGAATGCAGCCCTGTTGAATGAGGAGTCGTCGACCGGTCTTTTCTTTCTTCCTCGACCACTTCGACTTCTTTGGCTTCTTCTTCTTCGAGATTCCGCCGATGCCATTCGGTGCGATTTTGTCTTCGTAGTCTGGATCCAAGATTGCCTTGAGGCTGTAGTCGCCGTGACTGGGGAGAAACTTTGTACTGGCGTTCACCTGCAGGTTTTTGGTCTTGGCTAAACGCTTCAGCTTCAATTCGCGCTTGAATCGATCGCTCTCAAAGGCAATCAGCTCGGATATCTTCTTCAAACCGTGTTCTCTGTAGCGAATTAGTTCTTTTACTCGCACTTTCAACTCCTTTTCAACGCAGAGATTGTTGATGAACTGAGTGAACTCCTGGCAGGTGAAAAACTGAGTCAAAGGCTTCAGGGCGTCAATCAGCTCTTGCCTGGGCCCATCTCCTCTTTTGACGGCCTTCACCTGATTGGAGATCTTCAAAGGGGACAACTTGCTCCCACCTCCAATCTGGATTATTGGATTTTCCCTATAGAACTTTGACACCAGCTGGTAATCCCTCGCCACTCGTTTCTTTCTGACTTGCTCGCGGAGTCTCCTTTCGTAGATGTCGCATTGAGCCAGTTTAAGAGCAACATCGACATCTTCGTCCTCAACGGACTTGTTGGCAATCTGAGCAACCAAGAGCTCGGTCTCCCTGTCAAAGTCCTCAAAGTCGTCTCTGTGCGGCATGTACCCAAGAAGGAGAGCCTCCTGACTTCCGACTGATATGGGAGGCAGCTTGCCTGTGAGAGTAGGTGACAGAGGACCTCGGTCTGCGGTAGTGACTGTATGATCCACGGCGAAGCCCCGCAACTCTTCTCTCCAAGTGTGCTTGCCGACGAGGCCGTGGATAAAGTGTTTTATGTACTCCTCTTTAGCGCGATCAGGAGTCTTGGTCTCCACGTGAGCCGCAATGTCCTTCCAGTTCCCGAACCCGTATTGTTCGACGGCGTCCAGCAGTCGCATCTCCTCCCTAGCGTTCCAGATGTTGGATAACTCGGATCCTATACCATGCGAGTGGAACTGCTGCTGGTAGGCGGCGCCGGCCTCCGTTAGACTTTTCCTCCTCTTCCCCATGGCGTCTCCGTTGGCGTCGGCGTCACTCGACTCCTCGGCAGCGTCGGGAAAGATGGCGAAGCCGCCGTTATCCATGAAGATATAGCTGCAAGAGGTTGAATGAAATGAGAGATGGCCTAGGGTCCTTCTGTTCTTAGCATTACAGCATAGTGCTGACCATACTTATGCATAAGAGTGAATGTAAGGCTTAATCGACTACCGGTGAGTGTTTTTGTGCCGGCCGATTTGCGCCCCGCAAGCGAAGCACTCCAGACACAGGTCGAAGTCGGCGCAGTCGGCGCATCTCACGCGCAGCCCCGGAATGTCCTCCTGACAGTAGTCGCACTGGAAGCGCTGGTACAACTCTGACACCCCGCAGCCAACTTCGCTGGCCACTTGTCGAGGGATCTCGGACGACATGACTTCCGGCTCGGTGGTCCCTCCTTCCCTTGTCGCCTCGGGGTCGGGGCGTCCCGAATCGCCCGAGATGACTGGTCCCTCCCTCTCTCTCTGCTCAACAACGATCGAGGACTGTGACTGCTCCGCAGGCGTGCAGCTGTCATTGCAGGGTTTCCAGCCCCAACCTCTCGTGCACCCGGCCGGAATAGCGGTGACGGCTGAGCAGAGAGGAAGGTGGATGGGGCTGACACCAACGTCGCCGCCCCGCAGCCCTCGCTCGTAGACGGTCTACGCCTCGCTCTCGCTGCCGAGATCAGGGCACAGCCGATTTTGCAATAGCTGCAACAGAGGCGTCGGAGAACCCAACAAAAAACAGGGCGGCGGCCAAAGACTTGATAAAATTAAGAGAGGTTTGTCTGTCTTATCACTGACGGTCCGGCCGCACTATGCCAGTGCCGTCAGCCTCGAAGCCCTCGGAAATGGCGTCTGCGGCTTCCTCGGACGTGGTACGCATCGCAGTGACAAATGCGGTGGCCACGACGCCCTCATCCACAACGGGCCACAACCACTTGATGCAGCTCTCGCGGAAGGAGCCGCTGGCAGACGTGGTGCGCAAACTGTGCGCCCATTGGCACCTTTCGATGCCCTGCGAAGACTATGCGCTGCGATTCGAACTCACTCATGAATACGTGACCGACAGGTCCAGAGAAGACATCCGAGACGGCACTGTGCTCAAGCTCTGCCAGTCGCCTGCCAAGCTGGTCAGGGATCTATCGGACATTTTGGAGACCAGTGACAACCCGCAGATGCGCCTGGAGAGTCTCAAGGGACTGCACCGGCTCAGCACCGAGTACGCGATGGCCGAGGAGCTGGTGCGGTCCCGATGCTTCTTTGACATCGTCGTTCCGGGAGTGCGCGGCGACAGCTGGGGTACCCAGGCTCTTTCCTATCTACTCGCCATTTTCTACGAGGTCATGAGACACGACGACCTTGTCTCCTGGGAAGACGAGCGCATCGACACCGAGTTTATTGCCCAGGTTGCCTCCACCATTGAGACAGAGAAGAGCACTCGAGGGTTGACGCAGGGCGACCGTGCCAACATCATTAGTCTGTCAATCTTGGAGTCCCTGGCTTGTACTACTTCCAAGCACGACATCACGGAGGACCAGGTGGACATCGCTAGTGTTCTGGGCTTCTTGCGCGCCGACTCTACCGAGCTGCAGCTTGCCGCTCTCTCGCTCTTCAACAGCCTATTCCGTCTGGCTGATCGGTCGATGAAGCGACGGATGAAGCAAGTGATGGAAGAGCGCAGCGTCCGTAAGGTCATTATGGAGAGCATCATCAAGCGCAAGATCTCCGACGAGATGCGCCAGGGTCTCTATGTGCTTCAGACATTGTTGCTGAACTTGCTGGAGGAGCGGACACTGATGGCCGTCGAAGCGCAAGACCAGAAGGCCCTAGAAAAGATCAAAGAGCTCCGCAAACTGGCATTTGACGTGAGAGAGCAGCCAGGACGTGGCAATCGTTTCGGTGAGGACTATCGACGACTGGGTTTTCGAAATGAAGTCGACCCCACGCAAGATTTTCGTGTGACCCCTCCGGGAATGCTTGCCCTGGACATGATGTATGCATTTGCGTGTCACCACACCGACCAGTACACCAAGCTCGTGCTGGAGAACTCAGGAATGAAGGGCCACGAGTGTCCTTTCGCTCAGGTGTCCATCGAGGTCACGAAAATTATATGCGAGCTGCTGAAAATTGGCAAAACTCCACAAGAGAGAGGGACGTTTTACCCCATGTTCTTCGCACAGGAGAGCCCGCTGGAGGTGAGATTGTCTGTACCATCAAGTCGTACAATGCAGTTGTCATGATAACTGAGAAGGTCAAGTTCTAATTCTAATCTGAGCCCTAGGGTTGGTCTCTGCACTTAAAAATGGCAGGATGAGAGTTTACGAGGTATTTGGATTCGATTTGCAGCTGCTTCGAGTCCTCCTCGAGGCAGTTGGAGTTTGTGGCGGAGCTCCATGAGCTGGGGCTGGTGGATATTGTCATACTGGTCCTCATCCTCATGGCCAAACACCCATCGATCAGCTCAGCAGCACAGCAACAGCATGCGAACGCAATTTCTTTTAAAGGATTGAAGCCAGGCGCAATGACAGTGTGCTTTCTTTAAGCTTGATTTCCTTCTGTGCTATCGCACCTTCATTGTACGACTTTGTGGCAGTCCAGTATATGTACCTACAGAGTGAATCGCAAAATGCGTCTGGACATGTAGACCAACAGGAGGAAGGATAGGTGATGGTGGGCACACCATTGAGGTAGGAGAAAAAGACGCATCACAAGGAACTAGCACAGAGTCTTAAGACATCAGTACCTCGTGCTGACATTGGAGACTTGCGCTGTGAATCCTGTCCTAATCTTGTGGTCATTGACTATCCCACGAGACAGAGCACACGTGAGGTCACCTCAATTGCGAGTAGTCTGGTAGAGGTGTCAAAAGAAAACTGGATGTTACTGCACATGGACACCTCACTTGTACTAATTTTAATTTTCACATAGGAACTCTTTGCCATCACAATCCTCCATGTTCACAAGACTTGGCGCGAGATGCGTGCCATCGCACCAGAGGACTTCCGCAAAGTGCTCGAAGTTGCACGTGAGCAGATGTATGCTGCCCTTGCTGTGTCAGCCTCGTCTTCCGCTTCCGGACCCCTTCTGTCCATGGATGACTATCGAAAGGGGCTCAAGACATACCACGAGATCAGTGAGATGCGTAAGGAAGAGGCCAAGTCTCGTGGAGAGCGGGAGGGCCGTGCTGTGCGCCACTTGCGTCAGGCAATCATGCCAGAGATCATTGAACTCATTCAGCGCCAAAGACTAAATGTCCTGTCGGTGGGCACACGTTTTGCCAAGGGTGGCGGTGGCAAGGAGCAGCGTGGAAAGCACATTTTTGTCCGGTTGAGTGCCAACCGCAAGTCATTCTATTATGGTGACTGGAGCCCAGGTGATGTCACACCAACCACGGACCAGCTACCACACAAGTTGCCAGTGGCAGAGGTGAAAGACCTGCTGACTGGTGCATCCTACCCCCATGCCAGGGACTCGAACCGCAGAGGTGTTGGAGGAGGTAGGGACCGAGGTGAAAGTCGTGCCTTTTCACTTGTCAGGGAGACTGGCGACCCTTTGGACCTTGTGGCTCCTGATGAGAAGACATTTGACCTCTGGTGCGATGGCATTAACACTTTGCTGATGCGAGACATGAAGAGTGCACGTGCTACAGAAGACCTGGAGATGTTCCTGTCCATGGAAGTCAAGATCAGACTTTTGGATGTGGAAGGCATCAACATCCCTGATCAACCACCTAAAGTCCCGCCATTGCCTCCAGACTTTGACTTCTGCCAAGAGGTGTAGAGGAGCATGATTGCTTAAGGAGCAATTATTTTGTATGAGTAAAAAACTATCCAAAGCTTTCTTCCTTCCCAGTGTCAGTGTTTCGTGCCACCCTTTTCAGCCTCTCTGAGGCTATCCTCTTGCCCCATGATATAAAGAAAGGAGAATTAATTCTATTTTTGTTCCCCCACCCCATCACCAGCAAAAGATGGCAGTGATGCAAGTCAGCTGGTAAGAAGATGACTATATTTATACTTATGTACTAGTGCATTGTGCAACAGCGAGGCCATATTAGAAATTATTGAGTTTATTTAGTACCCCTCTCTAGCAACTGCAGTGTTTCTTCTCTAGTGGAAGTGTGCAGGTATATATTTCCTTTGGACATTTTTGTGACTCACTTTACGCTGAAAGGTTTACTGAGCTTGACAGCATGTATCTAGCTATAATCTCTCATGCAATTCCTAGCACTAAGTCCTTTGCACAATTTGCTGATACATCTTAATGTCCTGTCACAAGTATCCATTGTTTCTTATGTTTGCTGGACTGACTGAATCAGTTTGCTTGTCACTGTTAAACATTTTATTTAAGTCATGATATCATGAATGATCTCTCCCTCAATTTACTGCTGCAATATATTTTTAGAAGTTATGAGGTTTTATTAACATGTACTACATGACATGTAGAACTTCTGTGACAACTTAATGCTAATTATGCACACAATGTAGCAGATAATAGAAGCGTGCGATGAACCAGCATCAACTTCGCTCTTGTTCTCTGTTGTCGACTCTGAGTCAGCTTTTGTCGTTGCCCACTTTTCCTAAAGTGTCTACGTTTGATTAGAAGCGGGGTGTAAGGTCAAACAGATCCAGAGAAGGCCAGACAGCTCTGTTTGCATGGACTGGGACGTTTCACCATGGAAACAAAGAAGTCTCTGAGACAGAGCTTTGTGAAAGCTGGCAAAAGGCTCAACCAGAGGCGCTCTCTGGGCTCGAGAAATGCGAGGTTTACCTTACAATGTCAAGATCAACCATTTTTATCCTGCAACTTGAAGGGGGCCGAGAGAACTCAGATGAGAGAAGATATACGACAGGCATCAAACCCATTCAAATAATCTAGGCACAAAATCTCTTTCCTGTAGATTTCATGCAAGATAATTTTTTATGTAGTTTTGTTGAAGTTGATCTTCCAAGATCTACAACTTCTCACGGTGTGTCTGTTTTTGTCTTGCTTTATCACTCACTTGGGGACATGTGCTGTAGTCGCAGTGGTCAGATAAACCAAGGGATCATTGGTCCAACGTTCCTGGATTTTTTTTAACTATAGACCATCTGGATGACGGATTTGGGGCCAATCCCCGGCGGTGGACGGTCGTAACGTTACGTTGAAGGTTGGCGGCACATTGAAGAAACAAAAAGGGAGACAGATGAGAAAATTTCTGGCCCGATATCGGTTAAGGCCTTGTAACGTCTTTTCAGTCAATGTGGTCTTGGCAACAGGGCACAGATCATCGAGAGACAGCAGAGTATGCAGTCACACCCTCAGGCTGTCAATGAAGGATGCTTTCAAGGTACGGATGATCAGCAGTGAACGAGTGCAAAAAGCTCTAGCCGTGTCCATTATTTCTTGAGGGTTAAGTAAGTGCTGTAGGCGGGTTATAGTGCGCAAAGCATTCTGCACAGAGGCTGACAACTCTTGGTTCCATATGCTGAAACGCAGCTCACGCAAGTGCATTCAGAATCTTGCCTGGATTCCATGGCTTATAGCTGTAACATAAGGATTATTGACAAGGACAGGGTCATAAATGACCTTGAAATCGCTCATTTACAGTAGTTAAGGAGTGGTCAAATCATTAATCTGGTGCCACCATAGCAATTGGTGGCCGCAATTTCCCGTTCAACCAAAGTGCCAGCTCTCCATTCGCTTTCAGATGAAAATGCCCTAGGTGTATTAAAACCTGTCACTGTAGAAATGTCTGGGTAACGACATGGATTGGAGAAAAAACTAATACGAGTATTTCTGTTCGACATAAAAACAAATACTCATACTGGCAACTCGTGTCCCGGTTTTTATGTGGCTAACAGTGTCTTTCATCGGATTCTTTGAAATATAAAAAGTCAACATCTTTTCCCCGCAAGCATAGTAGAAATGTTTCACAGTATAATGCGAGAAGTTAGCCTCGTGAGTGCAGTGTATCAAAGTTTATCTTTCTGAGCAATATTCAGCAGACAGAAACACTGCCAAACAAAAAGCATCAGGTGGTTTTCTTGACGACAGCGATCACAGAAGCCCCAGTCGTGATCCCTGGCAACTCACCACTGGACCCAGCAATGTCCAAGTGCGAGTACTTCAGCGGCTTCTCTGACTTGATCATGTGCTGGTCGAGGCCAGAAACCTAGACAAGAGTCAGTGGAATTTAAGCTGGATCGTGTGAGGCAAACAAATAAACAAGAAGAGGAGACCCACCACTTGCAAGAAGGCTCCAGGAAACTGATGACCTCTAGGCGTCCTGCTGCTGGCCGCGTTGTTACACTGCAGCACATCCACGAACTCGCCTGAAGCGTCCTTAACAAAGTCAAAGTCCTCTTTACGCATGGTGGAAACTTCGAAGACATCACCAAAGGTCTCGCCGACAGCCGCCAACTTTTGAGCGAAGGGCTTGGCAGGACCATTGTCCATGACAGCACTGTAGGGCCCATAGGACAAGACCTCATGGCCCGTCAAGGTTGCAATGGTCAACAGATGCGGGTCTTTGGCTGACAGTGCCTTCTCGCGAGCATGGCACAGCGGGTCCACCATGGCCATACGACCCTACAGAAAAATTTCTCTCAAGAACTCATGGCCTCTGTGACGCGTGAATTGATGATTACCTCAGCATCGGTGTTCCCCACCCTGATCCGGACGCCTGCCCTGCTGGTGATAATCTCGTCAGCCACATAGGAATTCTCGCCCACGCTGTTTCTAACCATGCAGAGGGCAGCCACAACTTTGATGTTGGATGACTTGGCTGCAGATACTGCAGCCACGATTCCGGCAGCAGATGCCGCACCGCACTTGTCTCTGGACATTCCGGCCATGATACCTGTTAGAAAGGTTAGTAAGCAATTGGAAGAGTGCTCAGCATTTTTTTAATACTTTTACATCTATTCTTAAGTCTTTGGAACTCCTGGTAGGTGACTCATTCGCTTCGTGACGTCTTGCATGATCTATTCAAATGCTCCTTAATCAAGACATACCTCGGCAACCTTTTAGCTTGTCACTGGAGGACATTTTTTTCTGTGCTATTTAGTGACCGTCAACTTTTATCCTTCTTTTGACTTTATCCTCACCTCCAGCCTTAATGTCGGCTCCGCCAGTATCATACGTGACTCCCTTCCCCACAACGAAGAGGGTCTTTTCCACCTTGCTCTTATCCTCTGGCTCATATGTCAACCAGATGACTCTATAAAAAGACTTGAACAAATCACCAGAACACTAATTGAGCCCCATTGGCCACTGTTACCTTCCTTCATGCCTAGGAATAACGGAGGCCGCACGGTTGACAGCGGCAAAGCAAGGATATTCCTTCTCCAAGGTGTCCGTGCCAGACACCACCTCGATGGAGACCAGAGGGTCATCCTTAAAGGTTGATTCGACATATTCCTGCACTCTGAAAAGATACATGCAAGATGTACATACTGAAGAGTGGTGCAGCTATGTTATGACACATGGACCAGAAAGGGAGCAAGCAAAAGCAAATAGTGCAGATAATCCTATTACAGTTAGACGTCTGCTAAGGGGAGTGCTGCAATTACTGCAGCACACCAAAAAGAACACGTTTATACCCTTTGGCAAAGACGATTCATTTTTACTGAGTTTCTGGGGCTTTACGAAAACGCTGCTGTAGCAATGAAAATGCTTTTTTCTGCCAATAACTTTGCCTCCTCGAAACTGCTCTCCTAAATCACAAAAAAATCTTTTTGGCAAAAATAAAAAAACATTTATTCCATGAATTTAAAGGGACTGTAACTGAGACACTGACTGTGCATATACTTATAGAAAGTAAAAATCTGAGTGACAGAAAATATAATTTATTAAGAAAGTCATTATTCTCTCAAGGAGACCAGCTTCATCAATGCAGGTCTCCCTCGCTTTTGCCATTATTGTATAGGGATATGTTTGGTAACAATTGGAACTGTCACCTTCTTTCTTCTGATCTCCATCCCCACCACGTGTTTACAAATGGAAGCCATGATGTAGCTGGTACTGGTGCAGTCGCTCATCAATGTAGATGAAGCAACTGAAGCACTGTCATCAGTGGTTATGATCCAGATTGAGTACATCCATGGTACAAAATCAAGCAAAGTTGTCCCTCTACTTTGCACCCAAACATCAATGCCCAATCAAGTTGCCAAAGAGTTCGTTCATGCAACCTTCTCGTGCACTCCCCTCTATCTTGTCTTGTGGACTCAAAATCACCACATAAAAAAGTCCTTTTGTTGATGCAATACAGTTCTTTCGGTGATAGCGAAGGGCTTCTATTATGTAAACAGTAAATCTACAGATATGTGAGCATTTTTATTACTGTTTAGCTTTATCAATGACGTGACCATTTTCAACGATGGAGAAGCATGTCTGATGGTAAAATGGCACACTCAGTTATCTTTTGAACTTTGCAACTTCTTTATCAGTTGTGAATTGCCTTATTCAACGAGGGATTGCATTCTGACAAATTCTGCCCCATAAAATGAGTGTCTCTATAAACTGATGCTCGAATAACAGGTGTTCGCTCTGTTTTATTACGGGACTCATTGAACATTTTCATACCGAGGCTGAAAGCGTGGCCTCAGTGACACCAAGCATAAAGATTTGTCATCTTTGCGCACCCACTAACCTCGGCTCATGGAGTCTTCACTGACTGACATCAACCGCAAACAGCCTCTAGGCTTTTGTTAGTTGAATCAAGCTACACTATAAATTCCTATCCCATCTGTTGATTGCTAAAGGTAGACCTCAAGTCTGAACCTCAGAACGACTAAGAGCTCAACCATCTCTTTTATCAACATACCTAATTGCCTGAGCTCACAGAACACACCAATCCTGTCCCTGTCTTGTCAAACACAAGATTTAAGGACAAAGGTCTTGAGTGTATACTGCATAATAGGCAAAACATTCAGAGCATAGAACATAGTACACTTGAGCCTCAGACTTGAAGGCCTATCTTCAACAATGCACGAACTCAAATTCCAAATTGACCTGCCTATGACTTTTCTGAGCGGGAGCAATCATAAGTTGAATACAATCAGTGACTTCACTGTGGAAAAGTTGTCAATGAACTGAGGGGAAACACACAGAAAAACAGTAACAGCCACATACAGATGGCCCAATAATACGTACTTTGGTGGGGCCATTCGCTCAGGGTCTGAGCCACCAATATCCCTGCAGACGATCCTGCCTTTCTCCAGAGCCTTGACCTCATCCACGTAAGGCGCTTTTTCGCTGTCAACCAAGACTCCCAGACGATCAACCTTCGTGGCCTTGGCCTTAACCTGCTCGCGCATCTCCAGAGGAACGTAGACCGCCTCCAGCGCTCCCAAGAGCGACACCTTCGACGCTTCTGGGAACCTCTCCGAGAAGTCCGACGTCACGAGCAGCGGTGCACGGCAGCCGGCGCCCAAGGCACGAGCCACACCCTTTGAGGCAGCGCGGCCAATGCTGTAATAGACATCATAGTTCTCAGGGAAGACATATTCGAGGGCCTTCGGTCCGGGATGACTGAGCAAAATTGTACCAATAGGATAATTTCAGATCTCCTCATATCCCACCTAATTCAATACTAGCAAGGCGCCCGAAGTTGCTCTAACCTCATTCAAGATCAAACTAAAGTCAACCAGACAAAGAGGGTAGTGCGTAAGCGCTAGAAATCCACTTAGTAGAGTTATGTTGGAATTATCACGAGTAGCCCAACACTCACCTCCTGACGTCGTCATAGTCCCTGTCGATGGGTCCTGTTCCGGAGAAAATGATCCTCTTCAGGCCCTTAAGCTCAGGCGGCGCTGGCGTCACGAAAATGCTACTCTCAGCCTTGGCATCTACGTTCGACACGGCCGAGAGGGCCTTCCTCAGGTGTTCCGAACCCACCGACTTGACCGCATCAGCAATGACCACAACGCCGTCAAAGTCTTGGCTCTTGTTGAGGTCCGAGCAGACCTCGATGCTGGGCAGGAGGCTCGACATGTTGACGACGAAGCACTTGAAGGGCAAATGCTTGGACACTCGCACAAATGAGGAGAACGAAACGTGTACAAAAGGCCTTGGCGATAAGGGAAGCATTTTGGGCAGTGCTGCCAGGTAACTGATGACTAAAACGGGCAAGTTCAAAATTTCGAACGGTAAAATTATGCAATAAGCATTTTTTCATTCAGTTGGTCAGGAAATGGCCAAGTCCTGCATGAATCCAAAAAATCCTCCTGCCAAACCACGTCCAAAACGGCCAGATTCTCAAAATTTGGCCGGTGCAACTGCCGAATGGCAACCCTTACTTTGTGCTAACAATCTGGCCAATGAGATCTCTGCGTATTCCTCATTAGAGAACGAAAGAAGCGCTCGCTTCGCTCTCCATCGACGAACCCTGTTTTGATTATACCCAGTAAGATCATTACTCTTAAGTTATCTATGACCTCGAAAATAGGACCACCACGACAGCTGACTTTTCGCCTCAACATCCTCGGAGAGAGCCAGGTTCGGTCAGTAGAGAGCCGGGACAACGTTCACCTTCTCCCCCTTCATCTTCTTTGGGTAGGACGAGACCGTCGTCGTGTAGGTGATGTCGCCCACCGCCCTCGAAGACATTGAGGAGCTTGGAGGATCCGCCATCACCTGGGAGGCTGGTGGAAACTTTAAGGAGGAAAGGGTCGCCCTTAGGCCGAGAAAGCCCCACGTGGTCGACCGGAATGGTGTAGCAGGCGTCGAGAGCTTCGTGCCCGGCGCGCACCTGATCTACGTGCGTACTTGGGGATGTGCGCATAACTCCTCCGACGGGGAATACATGTCCGGGCTGCTAGCGGCGAGGGGTCATAGACTCACGGACGAGCGAGACGAAGCCGATTTGTGGTTGCTTAACTCGTGCACCGTCAAAAACCCGGCCGAAGATCACTTTCGCAATATGGTGGAGGAAGGACTGATCAGGGGCAAGAAGGTGGTGGCGGCTGGATGCGTCAGTCAGGGAAAGCCATCTTCAGACTACCTTAAGGGTCTCTCCATCATCGGAGTGAAGCAAATCGACCGCGTGGTTGAAGTGGTGGAAGAGACGCTACAGGGGAATTCCGTGCGGTTGTTAGGAGGCACTCGGAAGGATCCTGGTGTCCCCCTGGACATGCCGAAGGTGCGCAGGAATCCCTTGATTGAAATCTTGGCCATTAACTCAGGCTGCCTGAACCGTTGCACCTACTGCAAGACCAAGTTCGCTCGTGGCGATCTTGTCAGCTATCCTCCCGATCAGATCGTTGCTCGCGCGAAGCAGAGTTTTGCAGAGGGCGTGGTAGAGATCTGGCTGACATCGGAGGACACCGGGGCATACGGCCGTGACATCGATACCACCCTCCCGGAGCTATTGTGGCAGCTTGTTGATGTTATTCCGGATGGCTGTCGGTTACGTCTGGGCATGACAAATCCACCTTACATGATGGACCACTTGGACGAGATTGCACGTGTCCTTGTGCACCCACGAGTGTATGCCTTCCTACACGTGCCTGTGCAATCCGGCTCGAATGCCGTACTGAGAGACATGCGACGAGAGTACAACGTTGATGACTTCTCTAGGGTGGTCAGCATTCTTCGCAGAAAAGTACCAGGTATCTCCATTGCCACAGACATCATCTGCGGCTTTCCGACAGAGACCGAGGAAGACTTCGAGGAGACCTTGGCACTTTGCAGAAAGTATAACTTCCCCACACTCTTTATCAATCAATTCTTTCCCCGTCCTGGCACCCCAGCCGCTCGAATGAAGCGCCTTCCCACACAGGAAGTTAAGCGTCGCTCTCGTCTGCTCAGTCAGTTCTTTCAGTCGTACAGCCCCTTCGACAACAGGGTGGGACAGAAGTACACTGTCCTGGTGACAGAAACAGCTCATGATGACAAGCACTATGTTGGGCACAATCAGTTCTACGAGCAAGTGCTTGTGCCCAGGGATGTGAGTCTCATGGGGAAACTAGTAGATGTGGAAATCGTCAGCACCTGTAAATTTTCGATGACTGGCAAACCAGTGAACACGTCGGTTCCTCAGAGACCGACAGCTGTCGGACCTCTCAGGAAAGGCCAAGTTTCTGGTATGAGAAGGAGAAGCAAGCCTGTGGCCAATGCTGTGTCCTGGTGGTACAGGCTCAGTGTCTTGGTCTTGGCTTTGGCAATCGGGATCAGGATCATTCAAGTGGTGTACATGCAGTTTTTCTCCCACAGTGGATCCAGAAAGGACTCCGTGGACACTGAAGGAGGACTCCAGCATGGTGGGACGCAAGCCTTCAGTGCTGGGGAAAACATTTTCTGACTGAAAGGTCTCTCCATTGGTCAGAGTTGCAATCCATAGGTTGAGTCTCACCATTCATGCAATGCTTTGGAAGACTAGTGCAAGTACTCACAGTTTGTACAAGTGCTATGAATGTCTGCATATATGTTCAATCTCTATTGGTGCAATTTTTGGACTGAATTCAAATTGGATTCATATCAATGTTAAGGATTTGTCAAGGACTCAGATTATTCAACACTCCTCATTCGATTCAGGTTCAGGATTTGCCTTTCAATGACTCAACCCAGGACTTCTTCTCAGTGCTGTAATGATGTATCTTCCTGACAGGTCTTTTCAGTCGAGGTGACAGAATTTGTGGCAGCCTCGACTTTTCCTCTGGTTGACTGGTGCTCTATGCGGTAAAAATATGAGTCTTGGCTTTCAGACTGTTTCTTACTGAATGTGTTGACATGTGGGAAGGCAAAATGTCTGTTGTGTAGTCTGCTTGCATGTAAGTGAGGGTGCAAGTGAGGAATGAATGCATCATTACCAGGAATGTTGTCTGGACTGTACTTGCCAAAAAGTCTTCCCTAGGGTCTTGACAGGTATATAAAAGCAGCACAGCAAAGTTGTAAAGGCTTCAGCCAAAATGCTCTAGACTTCGATAATTTTAAAATGACTAAATCAGAAGCTCCCAATAGGCACTCTCTCCTTCACAAATTTAAAAAAAGTGAACAATGCTCCTAAAGCAGCAAAACTGTAAAAAGTGTAAGTGGAGAGCATTTTGAACATGCCAAGGTTTCTGCGACGGTTCCTCAAATTTCGACAAGGAGACCAGCTTGGAAGATGCTTATTTTGTCTGTTTCGCCTCTCTTCACATAGATAAGCTGACAGCGCTGAGCAGGGCGGAATCCGTGTTCAAGCATTAGGGATGCATCGGGCTGCGACCTCGTCAGGTTAAATTAAGGAGCCTCTCTGACCGTGGGATCGGATTCAGCTCGATTCCATGGCGAAGATGGCACAAGGGCCCGACAAAAAAAAAATCGTCACGGGGTCGGGTTTTCGAGCTCAGCTTGACTCCACTCCTCCGCAAGCTGAAGCAGCCTCCTTTTAAGGTGGCCTCCTTTGACTGAACCTGGCAGTCTGGCATACTGATCCTTTTCAATCAGCTACCTCTTGCTGCTGTCGGTGACAACGTTGAAAGCAAAACACTGACGAGTTGTGAGGGTGAAGAAGCAACTGCCTCACCTACGTTTGGTTCGTCCTCTTCGGACGGGACGATGGAAGTCGAAGATCCGGAAGATCCGGGCTCCCGCTGCCCCTTGTGTGGGGGCAGCACCTTCGAGGGCGACACCATCGGCTGCGCGGCCTGCCCGAGGTGGTTTCACTTCCAGTGCGTCGGCGTCAAGCACGGCGATCCCGTCGTAGAGAAGGAGGACGAGCCTTACTACTGCCCCGACTGCGCCAAAGGCAAGCCCTGGAAGATGCCGGGGAACGAATCCCCGAAGAAGAAGAAGGGCGCGGCGAGGAAGCCCAAAAAGAAGAGGGCAGCGCCGGTGAAGAGTGTCCCAATCAAACTGAAGCTCATCAACAAGGGTGAGGGGTCCTTCGCGACCGCTTTGTCTGCGGGTGATCGGGTCCCTTCTTTTGATCCTTCCGCCTTCTCCGGACTGGATCCCTCGTTGAGCAAGACCGGCAAGACTCATTCCTCAAGCGGGGTGGCCGATGACGAGGAGGCCGCAGAAGGCGCTGACGAAGACGTCGATTTCGTGGACCCCGAGCTGAGATCCATTAGAGACCCGAAACTTATGACCGCGAGGCAGAGGGCCATGGTATCGGGTAAAAATGATCTGGACGAGAGAGGACTTTTTGACGCTGAGCCCGCCGCACCTCCAGTCCAAGAAGACGAAGAGGCGCTGAGGCAGAAGGAACTCAAGTCTCAGAGACGTCGCGAAGTGGAATTAGAAAAGAAAGAGCAGGATAAGATGAAGACGGTGGCCCGACTGCTAAACAAGAAAGACTCCAAGCCGAGCAAGGTTGCGGGGGCGCCGACGCGGACGCCCAAATACCAAATTTCCAAGCTGGTGTCATATAGGCTATCACTAAACGGCTTCTCGATCTCAATGCCACTGGACTACACGTTTCCCTTTGAGGCACAGGAGGCGGCGTCCGTTCAACCGCCGCCTGTGATCCTGTGCGCTGTCGAGGGGTGCAAGAACAAGAAGAAGTACTCGTGTTCAAAGACAGGAAGACCCTTGTGCAGTCTCGAGTGTTATAAACGAAATCTAGCAACAGTCACAAGTCCTCAGCCCTCAGCTACCGTCATTGCAACTTAATAATCAAAGAATGTGTTTCTTACGTTTCAGTTGGAGCCCCCATGGCCCCTGCTTTTAGAAGTCGTTCACGCTCTCCGGTGGACCGACGCCACAGCCGTCGGAGGAGCAGATCTCGAGAGCGTCGACGGAGGCGAGAAAGATCACGATCTCGAGAACGCAGGCAGAGAGAGGCGCTGCCCCCGGGTTCCTCCTCAACTCATGGCAGGAGGTCTCGCTCCACAAGCAGGGACAGGGACAGTAGGAAGGCCTGGGACAAGGAGAGAGAAAAAAGAAAGAGGGAAAAGGAGGCTGCGTTGCCGGCCATTGTGGCGTCTGCGGCGTCCGCCACCGCCGCCTCGCAGGGACTTACGGAGAAGGACTTCGAAGGAAAGTCGACGGAGGAGATCGACATGATGAAAGTCATGGGATTCGGCAACTTCGATACTACCAAGGGCAAAAAGGCGAGTCTCCTCATGCTAATCCAGTCGTTGATGGTAAAATGAGATTCACTCCTTCGCAGGTCAAAGGAAACGATGTCGGAGACGTTCACGTCGTCCTGAAGAGGAAGTACCGCCAGTATATGAACAGAAAAGGAGGATTCAACAGACCCCTGGATTTTGTACATTAGTAACCGATTGTATGCGTGCATGGTTGAAACGTCGACTCAATACAGTACATGTACAGAGAGTGGTTGGTCAGGACCCTGATACGTAGGCGTTTTTATACTGAAAAGGGGCATAGTCTGAAATTGATTCATGTCGCCTCCACCTTGGTCTTCTCCTCTTCCTTTTTCTTTGCTGTCATTTTCTGTTCAAGTTCGTCAAACTCATCCAATGCATACATTTGCATCATCTCCTGCTTCTTCCTCTGCAGCAAAGCCTCTTCGATGTCCTTCTGGCTCGGAATGGCCACGTGAGCGGCGAACCTTAACGACAAGATATTAGTCATACGGGCTTGCCGGCAAAGACCAACATTTATCATCTTACCTTCGCTCCTTGCCTTCCTCTTTTAGTGCCTTTTCCAATCTGTCTGCATCTGACAGCTCTGGTTCAGTAGCGTAAATGTCCTCCTCGTCAGGCCGAAGACCCTTGTTCTCCTTCCACTCGACCACAGCCTTGGCAACGGCCTCCCTCTCTGCCTCAACCTTAAGAATTAAGAGCACATTTTAGCAGGCATCACAGGTTGAAAGTGTACTTCAGTCTCCCGATATGTGAATAAGGAAAGTGCGTACCTCGACAGGCACCAGTCTACAGTCATCATCATCGAGGAAGCCGTAGTACTTCGAGTCCACGTCCCTCATAAGCTCAGCCCTGGTCTTTTTGGGCGGTGGAGGCGCTTCCCCATCAAACAACTCGCGCACACCAGGAAGATCGCGTGCTGCACCAAAATACTTATAGCCTGCAAAAAAGAAATGCATGTACGAGACCTCAAGGTGCCCATTTTTTTGAAAAAGATTTTGAGGGGTTAGATCCCCTCCCCCTCCCGTTAATCATGGCAGAGTCCCCTTAAAGGCATTTATTGTGTACGAGTTCAACTCTTCGTTGGAGCCCTTGAAAGGTTCGATTGTCCGGCATGAAGAAGGGGACACCTGCCAGCGACGGGGTCTTCCCCGTTGTTTGTCCCGGACCATCGACGCAGGCAGGGCTAGTAACGATCGAGGGACGGGTAGTTGCGAGAGTAGCTGGAGTAACAACTTAACAGAGGAAAGGTGGCACAACGTAGACTGAGAGTCCTTGTCTTAATGCCAAAATATCATATTCGGGGTTGCACATCCTCCGGTTGTCCTGTCCTTTACCTGCGCTTCCCGCCACTTCCTTTCCTTCGTTGTCTAACATCCTGGACCTTCTCCGCATGTCCCTCCCTCCAAGCTCCACTATGCGACGCTCCCAATGCCCTTTTTCACGGAGGAGCTTGTTGATCTCGTCGTTCAGGTCTCGAATGCGGAACTCTCCCAGGCCGGCGTTCTAAGAGTGGAGAAGACTTGGTTTACTGACAAGTTCTTGTCAATTTGCTGAAAGCATCGGTCAACCTGCTTCTAGCTCGTTGGCTCAAAAAATTATGCGTGAATGACGTTATTAGAAAGGATAATGATTATCATTAGCAGCGACGAGAGTCTGCGAGCGGGTACCGGTTTACCTGTATCTGCGAGACCTTCTTGGAGATCTCTCTGATGATCTGCAGGCGCCATCTTTCCGCGTCCTTCAGGTTGCCGCACTCGGACGCCAAGTAGGGCCTTCTTTCGTTCTTCTTGTCCAGGCCTTCCTCGGCCAACTTGGCTTGGCGCCATCGCGCCAACGCCGTCATCGCCTTTTCCGAGTTCCTGGCCATCTTCAACGAGTCCAAAGACGTTCACTCCCACGAAAGTCTCACCCTGTGGTTTTGTTTATACCTCATCAGGATTACCAAACTTCACTTGTGGACTAACACTGTTAGGGACTTTCTTGGAGTCATTGGTAGTCTGGTTCCGGTTTCCATGTTCATGGTCAGCCAAGGAGACCAGCGGGGGGCCCCCGAGGCGATGCAAGGCATCAAAGTGCAATACATGTTCGTCCTATCTATGCCTATGAGATCCCAAAGGAGTCTTCTGTTGGTATGACTTTGTTGGCAACGCTGTCGGCATCAAATGCTGCGCTGAGCTCGGCCTCCTTGAGCGTCGTAGCACAGCCCAGTGCAGCTAGCTGAATCAACAACAGAGCAGTCAAAGGACTTGGAAAAGGAGTCCGGCACAACGTTGGCGACGGCCTCGCCGCATTAGTTCAGCTCTGAGGGAGTCTGCTGTGTCCGCGAGGATCACCGACGCCAAAAGACTCCTTCATCATGGCGATGAACAGAGCCAGGACAAACGTAAGCCGCCACTTCGTGAAGTGGATTCCCGTTACATGGAGGGATCATCAATGTTTGTGCTCCTTTTTTCGCAGGTCCGTCTACCTCCCGAGGTGAATCGCGTGCTGTACGTACGGAACTTGCCCTACAAAATTACTGGAGAGGAGATGTACGACATCTTCGGGAAGTACGGGGCCATCAGGCAGATCAGAGTGTGAGTAGTCCGTCCTGCAAACCAGATTCGTCTCCGTCGTTCTGCATCATCATGACAGGACTTTTCACAGAGTAACTTCTAAACATTGCAGAGGTAACACGCCAGAAACTCGCGGTACAGCGTTTGTGGTCTACGAAGACATTTTCGACGCCAAGAACGCCTGCGACCATCTCTCCGGGTTCAACGTCTGCAACCGTTACCTCGTCGTCCTCTACTACCAGGCCAGCAAAGCCTTCAAGAAGCTGGACGCGGACAAGAAGGAAGCGGAACTAATGGCCATGAAACAGAAGTACGGACTGCAAACCCCTGGCAGGGACGCCAAGTGACACTTTTTGCTCTCTGTTGTGTACAATACGAATGAGTGTGCGTGAGGTGGTGTCCATGAGTCCCGGAGGATGCGAACAAACCCTATGCGGATGTGGTAGCGAAGCATTTTTTCTGCCGTGCAGGCAGTGGCGAAGATTGTGACGTTTCGGTCGCTGATCGACTTTTTTTCACTGAAAATCACTAAAAAGGTCTCTTCTAGCTCACTTTTTTCACTGTTTTTTTCTTCCTGGCCTTCGATGGACAAGCCTTGCCCTATACCTCCAAAGGTTATATCCTGGGATTGATTTACGGGAGGACGACTGCGAATTTGCGAATAGACTTCGAAAAGTAGTCGATTAGTTAGAGAAATATGAGATTTCTGGCGAATAAACAACTCCCACTTGCAAATTTAACTCTGATCCTCTCGTGAGCCTTGGAGACTTTTTATCTCGTTCGAGTCCCCTTCGAGAATCAGTGAAATTTTGCCCGTGACAGTGACTGTGCTTACAAGTAATCCTTTCGTCAGCGAGGTCACGTAGGTTGAAATTGTATGGCAATAATTGAACCATTTTATTGTACGCTCGTCGTCCAATCGGCTAGCCGGACACGCCAGTGAAGGTTCATTTGGTACTCACCTTAGCTAAGGAGCTTCGCCCACACGTGACTGAGCTGGACGGGTACAACGAGGTGTCCATTTTTTTTTTCTTGTAAGTCGTTGCTTCAGCTGTAGCTGAGCCTCAACTGGGTGGTTTGACGGCTTTGCTTCTTTTAGAAAAGAGAAAGCAGTGAAAGAGGAAATATTCTTTATTTATATTCTTCATTTTACTTATTCTCACATTATACAAAGGTTTGTCAAGGCCCGTTGGCCATTAAAGGTCGCATAGTGCAGATACAGGAATAGAAAATCACGGGATCTCAAACATAGTAGTCCACCAAAGGTGGATGCTCAAGTTTTTCGAGCTCGACTTCATTCCTATCCAGGCCCTTGTCAATAAGAGCATTATGATGTTCACGAGCCCTGAATGCCGCCAGGTGGGCGTAGTAAGTAGGCGCTGGGTAGCTGACAGAGCGCTCACATCGTGCGTAGATGTGACACAAGAAGTAAGTTAGCATCTGGGTCTGATCCGGGCTAAGGTTGTTGTCATCCCACAGCTTGTGGTAACGACAAGGCTTCGTTGTGCCCTGAAGAAGAAGAAACTAGAGAATTGACATGATACTCGAGAGCAACAGGGCTCACCTGGATGCCCTCGTGTGACGCCAAGAAGAAGCTCTCTTCGGTGGGACTCGTAATGTCGGTGTCCACGACAGTGCCTGGAGGGACATTCTTCATTCTGCCAACTCCGTCTTTGCCTGGATTCTCTGGAAAAAGACGAGTCTTGTGGCGCTTTTGTGCCACCAAGAAGGTGATGCCGGGTTTGTAGTCACCCGGCAGGGAAGCACAAGCCCTGCGGATGGCGGACAGCTCACGGTTGAGGACGTCCAAGAACTGGCCCTCGGAGACACCATCGCGATAAAAGATTAGCTTTTCTGGCTTCTGCTTCGTGGCCTTGTAGAACTTCACAAGCAGAAGTCTTATCATCCCCTGTGTGTCCTTTATTACTTCTTCCACTTTTGTCTTTCCGTCTGACCCTTCGCGCCATTGCAGTCTAACCTCGCAATTGTATATCAACCCCAGAGGGTCGCACGAGGCTACCATGGCCGCAATCGAAGGCTTCTGTCCCATGGCTTCTGGCGAGGGATGAGTGACATCAGCACCGATGAGCATGACCGGCTTCTTCAGGATCTCCGGTCTACTCGTATTGCTAAGGTCATGGTTTTTCCCGCCCAGCTTCGAGTTAATCTTCAGGCAGATGTTGTGTAGGGTTTGAGCGTCTGGGTCCGGAGAGCCCCTCTTGCCAAAGACATTCTTCTTCAGCACGAACTGTGTGGGGACCTTCAAGTCGATGTCGCCGACGTGTTTCAAGATGCTGTACATGGGGTCTTTTCCCGCAGAGAACACCATGACTAGTTGGGGATCCTTCATCGAGGTGACCAAACGCCTGAACTTGTTCTCTGCCTTGTCCCTTTCCCTGCGCAGGTCGCAACGCTCTTTGCCAGAGGGTGGCCTTATCGTTAACCCACAAAACCAAGCACTTCTCGTAAGGCCTCTGACAAATGTGTCAATTTGCTGATCCTGCAATCCAGCCAGATCCATTATAGCCCACCTAATCAAGTCTTTGGAGTCAACAAACTTTGCTCCTTTATTCATCCTCCACTTGCCGTTGGACGGATTCTCGTTAACGTCTGCCTTGTCTCCTTTGTATCTGAGTTGCGGAGGGTCCAGCATGCGGGCTGGGATTGTTGTCATGTTACCCTCGACGTTGATCCCGAACTCCTGAGCATAGGGATCTTGCTTAAAGGCATTGCTCATTGACCTCAGCCCGTCTTCGATGCGTTTCTTCCTTTCTTCTGGTGTGACAGCCGTGAATCTGATCATTTGGGCCGTCTGGTCTTCTGTCAGCTTCTTGTTATTTGGACAGGCCTGTTTTTTGATCTTGCACATGTCAATGGGCAAGTAGATCTTGCGGTCGGGATTCCCGACGTGGAGCGTGTAGTAGTTGGGAAACTCCAGCTTGTGTTTATACTCCTCCATGAAGTATTGTTGCACAGACATCTCGAGAGTCTTGCCGTCTCTCTCGATCTGAACAGCTGTAGGAGCAGTCGCCACCGGACCCAGTCCATTAGCTCGATAGTCACGTTTGTGGCCATCTGGCCGTTCAAAGCGACATTTGAGGCCTTTCAACTCTTTGGAGATATTTTTAATTTGACCCGGAGGCATTTTTTGGGGGTTGAAATAATCAACCTTTGAACAAAAGTCCAAGACGCTCCCTTCTTCGTAGCCGGGCTTGCTCACCATCTCCACGTTCAAGAATGGCTTCCACGCAGGGCGGAACGAGAGATAGGTTCCATGCCAGAGAGACCTTCCCCGGCCGATGTCAATCACACGGCCTTGATTTTTGGGAAAGACTGTAGGGCCAATGGTGAGCAGTTTGTTATCTGCGTGCCCCATGTGCCCGAAGATGGTGTTGATCACCTGTGTGGCTCCTTTAACGGTGGTATCGCTGCTGGAGCCTTGCCTACAGAAGGAATCAATCGCACTCTTCACATCAACGGCGCCGACCAAGGTCAGCTTAATGGTGAGTTCGATCAACTTCTCAGGCAGGTCCTCTACTTCCGGCAGTTCGACCTTGCCCTCAAAGCTTCCGGACGGAAACAGTTCATGCGAGCTGTACGCATTTTTCAAGCCGTCAAAGACGACTCCGAAGGGACGTTTAAACTCTTGCGTGTAGACTTTCTTTAGCTTTTCAAAGGCTCTGAAGAAAAGATCCTTGTCGCTCTTGCGATTCTCGCGCTTGAATGGTGTCGTCACTTCCACGTCATAATGGTAGGCCTTCTTCAACGAGGTGACCAATGGGAAATGGTTCACCCGTACGTTCAGTCTTTTGCCTTCTTTGCCCGCACGCTTCTTGCGCTCATCCACGTTATTCACTCGAGGAATGATCGAGGAACCAGGACCACTGGCACCGGCTGGAGCGCTGCCAGAACTTCCTGGGACAGGTCGCGGACCTTGAGGACTAGGAAGAGCAGACGCTCCTTCTCTGGGACCCTCGGGTTTGGGCAAGGACGGCTGTAATATCTGATGAGCAGGTACTTGAACTTGTCCAGTCGGTTGTTGAGGTCCTGGTGATCGCGGCTGTTGCCCCGCTGGGGAAGGCTGCCCTGAAGGAACCTGGTGAGCAGGTACAGGTGGACCTTGCTGTTGCTGACCCTGCGGTCGTTGCTGTTGCTGACCCTCCGGGCGTTGCTGTTGCTGCTGATTCGGCGGGCTTTGCTGTTGCTGATCTGGTGGGTGCTGTTGGTCTTGCCCCCGTCTGGTGGGTCGCTTTTTCTTTTTGCCCATCTTAGGAGTGAGTGGAAAACTAGTGCCTAGAATGAAGATGTTTCTTTACTTCCTTGAAAGAACCTACGCTGACGTTCAAATTTTCTTCACTCCCCATCAGTTGGTTTCACGTCTCCAATTCTTAGAGAATAAGACAGAACAATGATCGAGCGACAACCTCGGGTCCAAATTCGATGTCGCTTTGATCGCTGTTCGTGGGCTTCACAATTGCCATTTTCTGCTCACACCCGGATCAAAAAGCCCGATGATGTAGTCGATGTACGCGGGATGAGAAACCTGGGATGAGACCCCGTTGCTGTTGCTAAAATATGGCATTCAAGGTGCAGCCTCGAAGCTCGAGCTCACCAAAGTCCCCTTGTCCAGATCAGGTTTGGGTCAAGAACTATTTTTCAGGGGTGAAGTAGGACATTGTTTTCCTGGTTTCGACTGAGGAGAAAGAGAGGCCTAAAGAGTCCTTTCAGGCCTTGCCATTCAGTGTCTGGTCTTGATCCAATCCAGGTGCTTTTGCATCATGCTCGTGGAAACTTCGGCATTTAGTTTTGCTCCCTCCCCACATGAAAGTAATTACGACGAATCGGCTCTTTATATATTGCTTGAGTTGCTCTTCCAGACAACAGATTAACTTCGTAAATATTGTTATGCAAGAATGTTTGAGACGGCTGCACTCGACGCTAACTGGTGAGCCGGAGACAAGCTAAAGCTCTAGCTTAATACACTATGATACTTAACATCGCATTGTTAGTTTACTCGCCTATGGTCATATGGTGCTGTACAGCATGCTAATAGCTGAAGTGTGTAATATACTATACCGACCGCTTCGGTGCAAGAGAACCACATTTACTTCGACCAGAGGAGTAGCTGATCCAACAATGACAGCACAGGCTCGAAACTAAGAATGCGATGTTAGGACGAACGTCATTCTTGCATAGAAGCGACTGTTGAACATTTTACAGCTCCCTGGGCTACAGGGTCCGACAGCAAAGCGTTTACATGTGCTTTGGCGGGAAATTCAAATTGACGGTCCCGGACGGCTTTGAACGTCAATGAATTCAGATTTAGCAGACTCGCCAGCAGCCCATCTGTGACGATGTGACGGCGGCTATCTTGCATCCTGGCGTGGTATGACGGCGACAGCGGCGGCGGCGGCGGTGGCCACCGTAGAGTGCTGTAGGGGTCGTATACGTTGACAGCAGAAGCTACTACAGTAGCAGCAGTACTGTTGGTCGTAGTTTGCTGTGATCGCACCAACAGAGTTGACAATTTTCATTGATCTTCTGTTTCCCGCGCACACGTCCCTTACTGCATGCAGACAGTACTGTGCATTTCCCGCGCAACAGTCAGATTCGTCTCGACCTTCGTGCCAACAACATCTCCATCTCCATCTCCTACATCAACATGACTACCTACCATTCGCCCACTCACTTGGTGGACCCAGCGGTCATTCCTCAGCAGCCACAGGATCTTATCCAACAGTGGACTCTGAGGAATCTGACCTTGGCCACCACCACGACTGAGGACACTGTGAAATTCATGGCACAATGTAAGCTTTTGGCAAACTCCAGCATGTGTGAGGCCTGCAACAGACTCAGGACCATCC
>JAAUXU010048752.1_pt1 | contig 94118 bp, 88 predicted proteins | sample 7278151 | NCBI WGS metagenome assembly JAAUXU01 (sample SAMN14350113, study PRJNA611818) | marine sediment metagenome | isolation source: surface marine sediment (1.8m) | place: French Polynesia: Moorea | collected 2018-08 | reverse complement strand
TTCTTCTCTTCTCATGTGAGGGAAGACGTCAAGCGATTTATCCTTCAGAAGTTCCCAGTGATCAACAAGGAAGACTTCCAAGATTGCTCCATGACCGACTTGGAAAATTTCTTGAAGGATGATGAGTTGCACATGTCAGAAGAGATGCTCTTTGAGGCAATCGAGCGCTGGATGAAGAATGAGAAGAGCCGAGAAGAAGCTTATCCGCACTGGGTGAAGCATGTCCGGCTTACTTTAGTGCAGCCAGAACGCTTCGAGAGGAGGGTCCTTTGTTCTCCGGTCTTAGGTCTCCAGACCGCTGCGCCTGTTGAGGCAAGCTGAAGCTTCCAGAAGAGAAGATCCACATTCCCACCGAGATCGTCTTGACAACCGGCGAATCGGGGTCATCAGAGGGATGCACTTCAACCATTGAGGCGCTCGATTTAAGGGTTGCAAAGTGGCACAAGTTGGAGTCCGTCAAATTGCACGTAGGAAATGCTTTCACTTTAGACCTCGATTTCGACCTGAAGCAGTCGCAATATCCATCTCCAACCCGCCTATGTTACTCTACGGATGCAGAGGGTCCTCCGGCTAGAATCGTCGCGATCGGCATTTCAGCCGGTCACTGGGAACAAACAAACAGACACATCCAAAACCAAGTATTTGGCTATCTTACAGACAAGAAGTATAAGGTTTCAGAGGCCCATGGACAAAGAAGGTTAGTTCATGGAAGTCTCGTCCATGCTACCTTGTTCAATCAGCTTAGTCCCGTACTTTCTTATGTTTTCTTCTGAAGCGACGTTGCATTGTCCTAATTACTACATACGGACGTTGATAGTAAATAGTATATTTATTGAACCACCCTGTGCTCAAACTTGGTGCAAAAGACTTAAGGCAACGACTTTTCACTTAGTTAGCGTGAAGATCTGTGACTTCTGTGACTGGGGGTGCGGCTGCGGCTGCGGCTGCGGCTGCGGCTGCGACTTCTGCTGCGACTACGGCTACGGCTGTGTCCACCGCGGGACTCAACATTACCGTAGCTTCCGTCCCCGTCCGCATCATCTGGATCGACGTCCACCACTGCATCTTGATACTGCTGGTACTCCGAACACAAGTCTGAAAGGTGTCTTCGTGACGAGCCAGTATTGAGTGAATGAAAGTGCAACTGTACCGTTCATGTTAGACTCTGCCTCGGTGAACTCCATCTCGTCCATACCCTCGCCGGTGTACCAGTGCAAGAAGGCCTTGCGGCGGAACATAGCAGTAAACTGCTCGCTCACTCGCTTGAACAGTTCCTGCGCGGCGGTGATGCATTGATTGCAAGGTCAAGAAGTAAAGAAAAAGTTCATACAATAGAGATACCTGGATCGAGGTGGTGTTTCCCATGAAGATGGAGGCCATCTTCAAACCTCGTGGAGGGATGTCGCACACAGCAGTTTTGACGTTGTTGGGAACCCATTCCACGAAGTACGTGGAGTTCTTGTTCTGTGAGTGTCAGTGATTTTTCAAGAAATCGATCGTTAAAATCTCTGCAAAGTATGTGCACCTGAATGTTGAGCATTTGCTCGTCCACTTCCTTCATCGACATGCGACCTCTGAACACTGCGGCCACTGTGAGATACCTTCCATGGCGAGGATCACATGCGGCCATCATGTTCTTCCCGTCGAACATTTGCTGAGTCAGCTCTGGCACGCTCAAAGCCCGATAATTCTGTACATGAGGAAAAGCTTGTAATCTACTGATTTCGCACATGTATTGCACTGTGGCATTCAGTACTCACCTGACTTCCTCTAGCAGTGAGCGGAGCAAATCCAGTAGTAAAAAAGTGCAGGCGAGGAAATGGCACCATGTTCACAGACAACTTGCGTAGATCTGCATTCAGTTGTCCGGGGAACCTCAGGCAGGTGGTGATGCCGGACATTGTGAGCGATACCAAATGGTTGAGATCGCCGTAGGTTGGAGTAGTGAGTTTGAGAGTGCGAAAGCAGATGTCATAGAGGGCCTCGTTGTCAATGCAGAACGTGTTGTCCGTGTTTTCCACGAGTTGATGAACGGAGAGAGTGGCATTATAGGGTTCCACAACTGTATCGGACACCTTTGGTGAGGGCGCCACTGAATAGGTGTTCATGATTCGGTCTGAATATTCCTCCCTGCACTTTGAAATGAGCAGAGTCCCCATGCCTGATCCTGTACCTCCTCCCAGGGAGTGTGTGAGTTGAAAGCCTTGAAGGCAGTCGCAGGATTCTGATTCCTTGCGGACAATATCCAGGACTGTCTCTACCAATTCGGCTCCTAGACAAGAGCATGAGAGTGTGCAAAAAATACTTATGAACGTGCTAAAGCATCTGCAATAACTCAGAAGTAGTCGCACTATATGCAGGTGCGTACAGATTGCAATCATAGCTTATCTGCAGACGAGTGCATAACGTACTGAACGTTAGTGTGCGTACGCTATAGTCAGTACAGGGAGGACTGAGGAGATTTACAAAGTCATTTTGCACCTTCGCAATTACTGACCAGTCTCTTCAGCCTTTGGAACAACATTCCGTACCTTCAGTGTAATGCCCCTTGGCCCAGTTGTTTCCAGCTCCACTCTGCCCGAAGGCAAAGTTGTCGGGCCTAAAGATCCGCCCGTAGGGTCCAGCACGAACCGAATCCATGGTACCAGGCTCCAGGTCAACCAAGATGCACCTGGGTACGTACTTCCCGCCGGATGCCTCATTGTAATAGACCTCGATCCTTTCCAGCTGGAGGTCGGAGTCTCCGTTGTACTCTCCTGAGGGATCGATCCCGTGCTCATCGGAGATAATCTCCCAGAACTTGGCTCCAATCTAAACGCACGTATTGTTCATACGGATATTGCGGCTGTATACGTACATGCTGCACACGTGCTTATTGATATGATGCTATTGACAACAGGCCACATAACCTGCATACCTGGTTGCCACATTGACCAGTCTGGATATGCACAATCTCTCGCATCCTGTATGTGTTGTAGGTACTGCGCTGACTTCGGAACTGCTACGGTCCTCTGCTACAGTCCTCTCCTGCGGCAGTAAAGGGCACCTCTTACTCATCCACAATATTTGAGTGCATGACAAAGTCTAATGAATAAATTATAGCATTGGCTACGTGACGACCGTGACGACAACAGAGAAGTGGAGAGCTGGCGGCCCCTTGGGCTTTCCCGTTGCTATAACTACTCAAGGGTCCACAGTTCATTGTATGAAAGCGCCTACTGCAAAGCGAGGTCGGGTGAGTCTACATGGCTCGCCTAGAACACCTCTGCATACTAGTCCTCGCTGCACACAGAACTTATATACTTACATGTAGTCATCACACTCATATAGCCTACTCGAAGTTCTGTCAAAAGCGCATAGAACACACCGTACTGCGCAATTAGGTGTGGCTTGTAAGCAAGTCGACCACTGACGTCTAGCAAGCACGCATGTATGTGCTTGCGTGCATACCGAAGACACCAAAGAACCCAGATTTTATATAGGCAACAATAAACTTTATTTGAATAATACATATGCATCATAAGTTGCAACTTAAGTCCTACGGTGCATGCAGCACTATAAGTAGCACTGTGCAATTGGGCGCGTCTGATGCAAAAAATGTCACAGCCTCCTTTAAGGTAAACATAGATAGGTGTCCACGTCACTTGGCTTAACAGTCTGAGGAAAACAAGCCGGTGTAATGCAATCCTCCTCGCTTATCTCTGCTCCAGATGTGTTGAGGATGCTTGGTGTTGGCACTGTTGAATCCGGTCACTTGCTGTTCCAGTCTCTTTACGCGATCGCGAACATTGTCTTGTTGCTGCAGCTTTTCTTCACTGGCCTCCTCGACCACCGTGATGATGTCCTGTTGATTGATGTAATCCTGCATCTTCATGTAACTCTTGCCTGCTCCATGTTTGGTGGCGTCGCCATTCATCACTCCAGATTTTGGGGGTTGCCCGTTTGGGGAGTATCCGCTGTACTGCGAATCCGTCATAGAGCGACCGTCCCCTTCGTCGCGGGTGGTTAATCCGTTGGTGGCCGCCGAAGTCGTGGACCGGAGGTTGCTTGGTGCTGGCGGAGGAGTCCACTCAAGGGATGCAGGAGGCTTCGGCGGAACCGGCGGCCGGCGCCTAGGCGGAGGAGGCGCCTTCTTCAGGTGCGCGGCCTCGATCACGGACAGGTTGTCAAAATTGTTCAAACTCTCCACATTGTGGGCGACTGTAGGGGATAGCGTAGCGTTGACGCTGCTGTTGCTACGCTGAATCGAAGACTTTGCGCTGCCCTCCGAGTCTGAGTGATGATCCACTTGCACCACTTGGAGGTTGCTGGACATGATGATAGAGGAAAGTGGAGGCGCCAGACCCAAGCCCACTGAACGCTGCTGATCGTGGTACGCCTCAGGGATAATTTGCGGTTGCTGCTTTCCAGCGCCACCCTCTCGTGTAAGAAGTTTTCTAGCTGGAGGTGTTGCCTTGGCCAGGCTATTTCGGTGGTCGTCTTGTTGTAAGTCGATTTCTCCCAAGTCAACACCAGGCAGTGGAGGTGCTATTGTCTTACTGATGTCGACGCCGCCGTCGTCTGACTTGACGATAAAAGTATTGGCGCTTGAGGTCGTCGTGATGGAAGCAGTGTCAGCACTGGGGCCACCGGAGATGGAGGAGCGTTTGCTTACTGCAGCCGTTGCTGTCGAGGTGTTCAACGTGTTCTCTGGGCTGTTGTCGGACTCGCCAGTCGGTGGCACCCTCTTGGTCACTCCAGGATTTAACCTAGCATCAGCTGAGGTTGATGCGCCAGAAGCCGTGGTCATCACCATGCTTGACCTCTGTTGCTCCATGAGAGTTCGCTGTTTGGTCGAGGACCGACTTCCGCCAGCTTCTGCACGCACGCTAAACTTGTCGTTCGGATCAGATCGATCAGTGAGCTTCTGTCCGGTCTGATACCCGATGTCGGTGAAGACGCTACGGATTGGGACAACGGGTCTGCCAGGCGGCTGCCTTGCGCTGTACGCCATGTCGCTGTTTTCGTACAATGGCGCTTGAAGGTGATGATGGTGTCCAAGGAAAGAAAATGGAGGTCTTTTTCCGCTATTGCCCGTAACGTCATTCATCTCACTGAGCGCCTGGTCCAGCTTGCTCTGCATCAGAGGATGAAGATTAGGCTTCCTCACGCCGCCGCCACGCGGAGAGTCCCATCCAGCAGTGACGGAGCTGGCGCTGCTGGAACTCTCGCCCACGAGTCCCTTGTCGCTGTTGGATCCGAGCATCGGCGACTGCTGGTAAGCAGCGGTAAGTGATCGACGGCCGCCGCCACCATATGTATAAGGTCCGGCGTGACTGTGCTGGAGGGGGGAGCCGTACATGCCCCGAGAGTGCTTCTGGGGGTCCACGGGGCTGGGGGTGAAATTGCAGTCACTCTCGTGTCCTTTCGAGTGATGATAGAGCGGCATGGGCGGAGGCGGCACAAACGCCGATAGAGGTGGAGAGTCGTTGTTACCAGATTGGCGACCGTCGGGTTCGCCGCGATTGCGCACGTAGCTAGTGAAGGCGCTCGAGTGGCCTCCGTCAAGCACGAGTGCACTTTTTCGCGGTGCAGGAAACGGTTCATCTGCGTTACCTTCCATGTCGTCTGAATCTTCTTCATCTTCTTCGTCGTCCACTTCCTCCTCCATGGAAGAGGATGTCTCATCCTCCTCGACGTCGATGCATCTTGGAGCGTCATGAGTCTCGAAAAGAGCTAAGAGCGCCTGCAGAGCGAACTGAATTTGTCGGCGGCGCTTTGGCTGTTGCTGTTGCTGAAGTTGAGGTTGTCTTCTAAGGGTCACCTCCTCCTTCCCGACGCCCATGAGATCAAATCCCAGTGAAGCTAATAATTCATGGCAACCCGGGATGCGCCACACCTTGACACTAACGGAGACTTCGTTGTTTAAAAGCTTGTCCTCATCATCGTAATTTTCGTCGTCATCTCGATGGTCGCATGCACCGATGTGCCTGAAAAGCGCGATGATCTCGTCGGCGTCGGCACTCTCAGCCCCAGATAATATAGCTGCCAAGGCTCGCCAGCTGGTCTGACCCAATCCCAAAATAGCCTGGAGACTGGCGCTGGCCTGGGTGAGTCTCTCTCCAGGATCACTCTGTGGGAAAAAGACGGATGGCGGGATTCCGTTGGCGGCAGGCTCGAAGCGGAAGCCCACGGAGATGAGTAAGTCCTTCCAGCCTTGAACTGATCCAACTTTATTCTCGATGCTCTTCTGGGAGGTGTACATCGCGTTCTTGTGGCCTCGATTTATGCGTTGCAGTGACTTCTCGACCTGCAAAAGGTTTTTGATAGGATGACCACCTTTGTCATTGATTTCTTACAAGGACTAAAAAATCTACGTCAATGGTTTACACGAATATCTTTGAATACGAGCATATACGTATACTCACCAGATGAAGCGTCACCCTCAATGCGTCTCTGCATATGTCGGGCGTGGACAGCATATCCCTCAACGCTTGTCCCAGCAACGCCACCTTGTTGGACAACTTGATGTCTGCTCCCACCAATATGTATCCCGCCCAGTTGGCCGGATGCTGAAGCTGTTGCGTGTTCTGAGTTGTTGTCATGGCGTCGGCCAGAGCCCTGCTGACCCTGGCGCCCTGCAGCAACGCAGAATACAACGCCTTCATCACCACTCTGGAGGCTACCGTTGGTACTGGCCACAGTGAAACCAGCACACATTGCGCTCCTGCCGCCAAGAGCGCCCTAGTCAATGCCGTCAGTCCGTCCGAGCTAGCAGCAGCGCCAGCGTGACCACCACATGACAGTACCACCAACTTGGCGTTTAGCTTGAGGTTGAGAATGTCTGCAGCGGTCAACAGGAACTCTGACAGCGAAGGTGCGTCCACGGTGGAGGCCGATGTCGCCTCGGAGCGCGTATCTTCTTCCTCATGGATAGTATCTGAGACTGAGTATCTGCGAATCCCTGATGATGAAGTGGGGATTCCACCACCGGCATTGGCGCTAGCCGCAGTTTTGGCATCGACAAATTCTCCCGGAGAAAGCACGATTGCTGACAGCTTCCAGGATATGTGGCAGGCAAGATGGATAACTTCTGCGCTGGCAATCTGCGCCAGAACGACTTCCTTGGTAGCAGCATCACCTAACACAGCCTTTGTCTGCAAGATCTCTTCCACCATAGATGCTTCTTGGGCGGCGTATGGCAGGTCCGGCCAGCTCCACTGCTCACTCACCGAGGCCGGCAACCTCGGGTTGCCCACTACAAGAGCAAAAGCGTTCTTGTTCTCATCGATTTGTTGTTCATTCATCATTTTCCTTCCAGCACCTCCACTGATTCTTGTCACTTTGGTTGATGTAAGCGATGGTGAGTTAAAGAGACTGAAACGCTCACATAGAGTCTCCGTGCAGTGGGGTCCTTTGAGCATCGCGAACGGTACCAAGTAGAGGTCGCCCTCTAGTATTAGCATCACTTCGCGTGGATAACCCTCTGGCAAGTCGTCTTCCAGTGGCTCCAGCAGCATTTCGTAGAGCCGCTTGATGGCTGTAGGACCTTGCCAAGAACTGTTGCGGTGGTTGCTGTGTTTTCTCGATCTGGTGCTGTTGTTATGTCTGGAGCTGACTGTGCTGCCGCCCCCCACACTTCCCACGCTAAAGAGCGAGCTCAATGAGTAGGATGAGGCGTTAAGGCGAGATCCGCGATTGACCATGCGAAGGAACCCACTCCGATCGCCTTCAGAATTGAGCTTGTCCCCGAGAGCATCGAGATGGGACGACGACCACTGATCTTCCTCTGTGTTGTGCTGCTGCTCGTTATTGTTGATGCCGCCATCACCGGCCACTCCAAGAACTTCACGGACGCTGGTAATGGCTTCTTCGAGTCCATCGGTAGGCGCTTGGTGGAAGCGAACTACTCCTTTAGTGGGTACGATGAGCCAGACGAAGAGCTGGCCTGCGGCCATGCTGTAGTAGAGCACAGAAGCCTTTTGTCGATTCACGAGGGCTACAATTTGTCCCACTGACGAAGGGGTGGATTCGTCCAGTCGAGCTACCACTTTAGCCGCTGCAGCGCCGCCATTGCCTCCGCTGCGGCTCCGTTCAAGGAGTAAGTCGACAAGCGCTCGAGTGCGTGCTCTCTCTGCCACCACAAGTGCCTCACCATGTCGTCCCAGCAGTACAAGCACACGTTGAAGCACGTGGAAGCACTCAGTCTGAAGGTCAAAGAGCTCAAGACGGTGGTCAGCAGTGCCACGGGTTTCCCGCCGCACCGATTCGAAAAGCGATGAGGCCACGTCCAACTGGATCTGGGCACTTTCATAATCCTCGCTCTCCCATTGGGCCATGCCCAGACGGTGACGCAGTCTTGCCTCGTCCTCGCGCTTGCCCGTTTGCTCGGCCACGCTAAGCCCACGTTGGAGGTACGACACAGCGCTAGCCAGATCCCCAGAGGAGTGCTGAATGCGACCTGTGGGGAAGATCAAGGCACCAGGATAACAATCAATTGACTTTAACCAAAGATTTCTTTGCATCTACCCACCAAGACTTGCATAGGCTCTTGTCTTCAAAGCGGCGTCGTTCACGGTGACGGCTGCCTGCAGGAAGTCCTCGTAGAGTTCCCTGGCGCGATCAGTCTTTCCCATCCCTTCGTATGTTTCTCCGAGGTTCGCCAGAGCTCGCGCCTGCCCACTCTTATCACCATTCTCGGTAGAAATTTGCAAGTCCAACTGGTGAAATCTGAGCGCTGAACTCCAACCAGACATGCGTTGGTGGACGGCGCCGAGACCACTGGCAGCTCTAGCCTCCGCGGCCTTATCACCGACCTCTCTGCAATCATATCCAGATGGAAAACGTTTTAAGTACACTAGCAGTGATCTTCATGGTGTCTAAGATTTGTACCTGGCTGCTGACAACTGCTGGTCCATGCACGAGAGAGCCTGCTCAAAGTTTCCGAGTGTGCTGTGAATCTCTCCAAGCTCTCCGTAGGCAGACCCTTTAGCGTCGGGACTCACCAGGTCGTGCGCTACCACCAACCTCTTCTCGAAGCATACCTGTTTTCAAGTACAGAACGTACGGTATGAAAACGAACGGCGCATCAAATATACGATAAACTTACCAGCGCCTGTTGCAGACTACCCAGGTTCTTGTAGGCTATCCCAAGCTCTCGGTAGGCTCTGTCCTGATCACGCACTTCCCTCTGGCTGAGACTCACAGCGAGGTACTTCTCTAACCACTTGACAGCTTCCTCATAGTCGCCCAGTGCATCATAGCACGCGCCCAGGTTGCCATAGGCACGTCCCTTCTCCATCGTGGTCTCATCTGATGTCATCGGCTTCTTCGCTGAGGTGGTCGTCGTGTCTTGCTCCATGGCCGCCAGTTGCTGTTCAAAACAGGCGATGGCTTCTTCATGGCGACCCAAGCTGACTTTGGTGAGACCGAGGTTGCCATGCGCCTGTGCCTCCAAAGCCGCGTCTTTCAGGTCCCTCGCCCGCTCCAGTTGCTCACTGTAACACTTGGTGGCGTGGATAAAGTTGCCCAACGAGAGATGCACCGCGCCCAAGTGTCCGTGAGCTACGCACTCGCCGCGCATATCCCCAATGTCTTGCAAGATGGAGAGTTCCTGCAAATGATAACATACGACGTTACATCGTTGTGCGCACACGCGTCTCACGTACTGAACATGCAGTTCGTAAGAAATATATACAGTACGTCCTACGCATGTGTGCGTATACATGAGACGTCGATGTGATGCACGACTCTTTGGTCATGTAGGCGCACCATCTTTGCCGTGTTGCACAAACTTTTGCCCGTCAACAACCAGCGGGGGACCTGATGTACTGTGCATGCTCTAATGTTGATGTTATGGGTCATCTAAGCATGATATTTCAGGCATACGGTACATTGTACCTTTACAAAAATGCATTTAGAACCAACAGTTGGTTTTCTCTCCCCTCCTCTCGCTCAAGGAATGCTGCACTAATGGGCCCCAAGAAGTCGTCCGCGTATAGGTGCGCGTGTGTGCGGGTGTGACAGGTTGGGCAGGCAGGCCACAATTTTCGCCCTAGTGGGTACAGCTAAGCCAGCGTCGGGGCAGTGAAATGCCAAGTACGTAAAGCCTTTGGAATGTGGAGAGACAGAGAGGGGGAAAACATTCCCCTTGTCTTGAAAAGCTCCCGCACGTTAATTTAGTCGCGATATCATGGACTATTTTAGTGCCGACATTTCATTCGAGAGGATAAATCTCCGTGAGATTTTTTTCCACTGAAAACAATCGCCCTTCATAAATCTCTAGAAAGTCCCTGTTGTTAAAGATCTCTGTCTCCATACTCACGGTGCTTTGTCGCAAACAGGGCAATATTTTTTACGACCACTCCTTTCCTTGCTTGCACCTGTTGCAATAACATTCTTTCTGCCAGAAGGATCGCAGCACAATGTGCAGCGTGGACAGGGTCATGTTCCTGGACAGCGTGCCTAAGACCGCTACCCTGTTCTTCGGTGTGGCACTGAAGAGATACATGTATGCACAATTTCCCCCAATGTTCTCCTGGTTGACGCACTGCACGGACGTGGCATGTCCGTCAGTGTGTCATGTGGGCACTGTGTTCACACTGCGTGCAATGTAACAGGTGTACCCAGTAGCAATGGGTATTGTGCACCCCAACACGCCCTTGCGAAAAGACAAAACAATGTGGGACCTCCACGTCAATTGCCTCAAAGCATTCGTTCACGTGCTTACCTGCGTGTGAAATCCCAGCGCCTTGTCAAATTGCTTTGCGTGCCTATGACAGACTCCGAGAGATCCATAAGCGCTGGCCTCGAATCCTCTGTCCCGCACCTGCTTGGCTAGCGACAGCTGCTTGGTGAAGACCGCCAGCGCCTCCTCATGCTGACCCATTTTGGTTAACACGTCCCCCATATTGCCCATGGCGCGGAACTTGGCCTGGTTGTGCTTCATCACTTGCGCAATGGCTGCAAAAAAATTGTTTTTAAATTTACTTTCAGGCACGTAGATGGGGAGCTGAACCTCAATAGAGCAGGATGGGAATTCCAGAGAATTGGGTTTGAGGCTCAAGTAGAAGAGATATTTCTTTTGGTCTCTCCACCATACCAATGTACGGTGTAGGACAAGAAGGTCGACATTTGAAGGTCTCACGAAAACTTTAGCAAAAGAATCCTCGCCCCCGATTCACATTTTCTCGCCTGATTGCTCACTTGCCCACTTACCGAGGAAATATTTCTGGCACTCCAGGGCGCTCTCGTAATTGCCGATAGCCATGTGGGCGAGGCCAAGGTTGCAGTAGGCCCTCCCCATGTTCATGCGGTCCTGCTGATCACGGGCAAGAGCCAAGTCTTGGTCGTAGTAACGCACTGCCTCTCTGTAGTTGCCCAGACAATAGTGAGCGTAACCCAGGAAGTGACAGGCTCTGACTTCGCCTTCCACGTCCCCCAACTCTTGCGAGAGCATCAGGTAGTTTTCGAAAAAAGGCACTGCTTGACCGAACTCGCCTCTAGACGAGTGACAACTGCCCAAGTTGCACAGGGCCAAGGCCTCTCCGGACGAGTCTTTTAGTTCGCGGGCGACGTTAAGGTGGCTGTGATAGTGCACTAAAGCCATCTCGTGCATGCCCAAGGCTTGGTAGGCAACAGCTAAGTTGCCATGCGTTGAAGCCTCCGACGCGCGGTCGTTCACCTCCTTGGAGATTGTCAGTTCCTGCTTGTGGTACTTCACCGCCTGCTCGTAGTATCCGCTGGCCGAGTAAGCGTTGCCAATGTTGCCGAAGGCTCTTCCCATACCTGCCCGGTCATGGAGATTGCGGGCAATATTCAAGTGTGCTTGATGCAGCTTGAGTGCGGCGTCATGATCGCCAAACAACTGGTAAACGATGCCCAAGTTTGAACAGGCCCTGCCTTCGGCCACTTTGTCCCTAGTGGCAAGGGCCATGTCCAGCTGCTTCTCGTGCCAGACTTTGGCCTGCGCCGAGTCTCCCATGCAGCGAGCCGCGTGTCCGAGTCCAGCGTAGGCGCGGCCCTCAACTGATTTGTCCTCCAACTCTCGGGCGAGACGGAGGACGTGGTTGTGGTAGACAACAGCTTGCTCGTAGTTCCTCTTGTAGTGGAAGGCAGAGCCCAGGTTGCTGTAGGCGCGAGCCTCCTCAGTTTTGTCATCGGCCGCAGCTGCGATCTTGAGACTCTCCATGTGACATTCCACGGCACGATCAAACTCGCCCATGGCCAGGTACACCGAGCCCACGTTGCCAACTTCTCTCGCTTCTTGTTGCTGGATCTTGCCGGGATCTCCACTACTACTGCTATTCTGTCTCAGAAGGTCCACGCACTGCTTGTGCGACGCCAAGGCGTTAGAGTAGTCGCCGGTGGCAGCGTACACGTGTCCGAGGCTGGTGAGGGCGGCTGAGGCAGCTCCAGTGTCCTTGCACTTCATAGCCAGCACAAGTTGATAGCGATGCGAAGTGAGGGCCTCTTTGTGTGCACCTTTACTAAAGAAGGCCGACCCCAGGTTTCCGTGCGCCCTGCACTCGCCACTCACATCTGACAACTGCTTAGCCACGACCAAGTCCTGCTGCATGTAACTGATGGCCTGAAAGCAGAAGACAAAAAGCCTTTGAATTTTTTTCTAACTAAAGCGACCATTGATGTTAGCTCATTAATACTACTCATCGTCCAAAGTTACGGAAGAGTTCTCAATTTGCCCTGTCTGCTATTCTATTAAGGGTATCTCTACCGGCAAAAAAGGCCTCTTTTAGGCATGGAAATGATTCCGCCGATCGAGGTCGGATCACTCACCTTGTCTAGATTGTTAAGAGCCCAGTAGGCGGATGAGAGTGCAGAAAAGACGGAGCCGCGAAGTTTGAGGCTACACGTGCCGATCTTGAGGGCGCTCTCCAGGACGTCGACGGCGCTGGCAAACTTTCCTTGGGCCAGTAGCTCCTGTCCGACCACCGAGATGATGACGAAGGGCGACCGGTCCAGCTTCATGGACTGCAGCTGGCGGTAGGTGGGCTCGAGGGAGGCTGTGGCGAAAAGGAGAAGTTGGACGTTATCCTTCTTGGTGGAAGGCGAGGTGTGGCAAAAGGAGGATGACTTTTTGTTCGAACGGCTCGCCCACGATGGCACAAAAACGACGCGCGATTATTTCATTAGCCTACTGAGAATCATTACTTCTTCTCCCAGAGGAGCACACAGAGAAAGCGGACGGACGCGATGACGAAACGAGGAAGATGGCGAAATGGTCCAGTTTTTCCCCCTCTCCTCTGCAACCCTGATTAGGAAGAGGCAGTCCGAGGAGGAGAAGACGAGGGAGAAAAAGTGCCCTCGTCCGCCTTAATTACTCTGGGCACAATTTCCATTCACTAATCTCGACTCTCTCTAACGTCCAGGTCATGATGGTCTCCTCACACATTCTTGCTGTCTCTCACGGTGCATCCGCAGCACCCAGTGTAGTAGGTACATACGGTACACATTACACTTTCCAAATAAGTGAACCACTCGTAGTTCCTCATAGTGACCAATATGAATATATCGGGTAGATGTGCTGTACATGCGTAGTCCTATAAATGATGCGCAAGGCAGTACTGTAAGGTGTAGTAGGTTCGCTGATGTAAGTACAGTCCTGGACGTTCGTGTACTGAGGGTGTGGTTCCAGTTTGAAGCCGGTATGATGGTGTATTAATTTTCAATGCCTCAAAGCCTTTAGGGCTTGGCCTCGCAGCCTAAATGCTAGTGTCGTATATTATCGTATCACATTATACGATTCCAGCATTGACGCTCTGAGGTCAAGCACTTAAAGGCCTTGAGGCATTGAAAATTAGTGCACAAATCGAAGCCAGAGGCTCCGATTTCCCCACTTTAGCGGAAGTTGATGGTTCTCATATGTACAGTACAGTATGCGTTAGAGCGAGAGTGCAACCAATGAGGAAGCAGAAATTTGCACATCTTTGTCTCACGACCAATGGGGAGACGAGAAATTTGCACAAAGACAGCCATAGCAGTGTTCCTCCATACATGTGTGTACGTATGTGTGAGAGATGTGCTTCTATATGACGCCTCTTTCTTCGCCTCACTCGGCTTCATTGCACTTCCATTTCACTAGACCCAGGGCGGATCTTTCATTCATTTCGGCCTGATTGTGCATGGTCACCTTCTCTCTCTCTCTAGAGATTGGTGCCAGCCAGCCGGAGCCAGGTTGTCGTCATCTGCCGTCATCTCAATTCGCTCTGCTCAACTTGCCTTTTAGCTCAAACTGACCAAACTAGACGAAGTCAAGCGACGAAATATGGTGATGCAGACGTAAGGAAAACGCACCTAGCGCTGCCAGCCACGGGGTCGGACTGCAGTACACACTGCAGTACACGGACTACTCAAAGTCACTAGCATTAGGTTAGGTAGTGTAACACTACTACACGTCCCTACAGTAGTGGGTAGCGAGCTACACGTGCCGGTACAGCACCAGCGCCACCCCCACGCGCGCGCTTAATCGCCTCTTTAGCATGCACACTCGGTCTGGCTCTGTGGACGTCCGTGTGGGTCTGCTGGGTGAGGTGCGTGCGCGTGCAGTGCAGAAAGAGAGAGAGAGAGAGAGAGAAGAGAGTTTTTGCAATCATTTCCATATTTATCAGCAAGTTTCTTCGCGCCATCTCTTTCCTATGCATGAGACAGTGTTTTTCACATGTCTGCGCTCTCTCTACATAACGTGAGACGCAAACGCGCTCGTAGCCTTTCCGAGCACCAGAGTGACAAATGACGACATTAAAAGTCACTGCCTCCACTTCTTGAGTACGAAGGGAGGAGAAATTTGCTTCTTCTTATGGGTCGGGTGTGCGAGCACGAAGCCACCTTTATAAGCAATAGGAGAAGACCGAGTGTGATAAGAAAAAAAGCCAGAATTTCTCTTAGGTGTTGGTCCTTGTAGCGGTTGTGGCAACCGCTACAACCAGCTACACACTGGTGGAGAACGATCGTGTCTTTCCCTTTATGCGGATACATCTATTAGGGTGGAGTAGGGATAGGGTGGTCACCCACCTCCAAGGACATCGAAACCTACTTCTGTCGACTGCACCAGTTTGCTTCCTCAGTGCCAACCCAACCCCACTTTATGTTTGATAGTAAATACCGGAAAATGCATTTTCTGGATCCTGCCCATTTGTTGATGACACGGGGGTCAGATCCCAACTCTCCTCCCCCCCCCTTCCCTTACCGATGCAAGCATCTTCACACTCCATTACCGCGTAAGAAGAGTAATGACTTGCGTCATAGATCCTTATGAAGTGATTTATTCTCAGCAATGTATCGGCACATGCCGGCCAAAACAAGCTTGCGTGCAAGGAGCACAACACACCACGTGCGTGCATGCACGCGTGCGGACTACTGAGGCAGTGGTGATTTATATGGGAGGCAGGTATTTCACTACCACTTCTGTATGACCATGCAAAGCTCCATTCAAATCGGTCCAACACTCTCGTACATCCACTCCGACCCGAAAATTCGGGCCTTTTTTCCTTCTCTCGCTCACCCTTAACCTTATCTGGCGACTTTGGGCTTATCAATTGTGTGTTTTTCCACGGGTCTGGCTCGGTGGGAAGTTCACAATTGTAGCTTGTAGACCTTTCTTTCTCTTATTTATTCTTCCTTTCGTGCCCACTGTTGAGGGGTTTGTTCCTGCTACACTTGGGCTGCACCTTATCGTCGATGTGGCCTCAGATACGGCTGATTAATGGTACAGGAGAGATACTGCTCGCCCGCCCTTCGGGTGGGGGTTAGTTTGCCAGACCCTGGGACGACACAGACTGCCATTGTACTACTTTATGCCCACTGTACTGGAAGGTGCAAGCTGTGCAAACCTGTTGCATCCCCACCGCTCTCCCTGTGATAAAGTGTTCCCACGTACAGAGTCATTTGAATGCACTGCACAGTGCCGAAGTTTTTCCTGCAGAATCCCAAATTCTGACCTTGCTTGGCACTCCCTAAGTAGCCTCTCCAACTTTGGTTTGGGTGGATCAATTCATATGATCAGTAGTGCCTCTCTTGCATGGAAGAATAGCGGAAAACTCACCTTTGAGTGGAGACTTCATGGCAGCCTCGATGAGTCCCGAGAGCAGCTGCTGAGATTTTGGATCTTGAGCAAGTCCACTTGAGAACGCTCCCAGGGCCTCGGCATGTCGGCCGAGGCACTGCAGAGCCACGCCCTGGCGATAGTAAGCCTGGAAGAAAATGATACGATGTGATAGGATCTGATTGCGACCGCCAGCGTGTTTGTGGCGGAGGAAGAGAAACATTCTAGCAGCATAAATTGACACAAATTGGCAACAGAGCACGAATGAAACCTCTCATTAGAAGACCTTTTCCTGGAGAAGAATATTTCTGCGCGAACCATCATGACTGAGCTGATGATTTATTCGCCTGAGAGGGTCATTACGCTCTCGTACCACAACGTTTACTTTCAGCTTTGGAGATCACTTCTTGTTGCTCTTTTTCCCTCCGTGGAATCGAGACGACGCTAATGAAGAAATGATGATGCCCTCCGTTGTTGCTACGTCTACGGAGGACTTTTTTTTTCAATTTTTTCCCCTCCACTGCTCCGATTTCCTCAGATGTACGGACCCTAATTTAGAAAATTGCACACCCAACAGCAAGACAGAGACCATCATTCACCTGTCTGGATCGGTTACATTTCAAGAAGAAGAATATCAAAGATTTTCTTTGCGTGCTCGCTCGCACGCAGGTCAGGCGGGCAGGTAGCTAGCGTAATAGCAGTGCAGTGTCCATTCACGTACTCATATGTTCTACACTTACTCGCATCTACCACGTACTATTGCGTCGCGATTCGTCAGTGCTGCTGCTAGTTTAGTTCGCATCGTAAGTGATACCTTGGGCCATTCCGGGCTCAACTCCTTGGCCCTGACCGCGTCCTGAAGGGCCTTGGTGAACTGCCCCATCTTGATAAATGCGGCTGATCGGTTGCTGTAGAGAATGTGGTTGGCGGCGTCCAGGGCGATGGCCTCAGAGTAGAGCCGGACCGCGCGGTCAAAGTCGCCAGCCTGGCAGGCAGCGTTAGATTGTCGCACCTTCTCCAAGAATAGCGCCTTAGTGGCCTCAGAAGGCGTTGTCGCCTTAGTGCTGACCTGCAATGAAGATGAGAGCAAGATTATTTTTTGAGAAAAGAAATGGAGCAAAAATTCAGATAAAAATCAACCGCAGCGACGGAAAAGTGCCAATTCTTCCAAAGAGAGTGGTTGGGATATGACTGAGCCACACAACGACCAACAAGAGCACGTAGGTATGTGCCTGGTACACGCTGAACTGTGAAAAGATTGTGTACTTTACGTCTACGTCATTTTTCTCGTCGTCATCTGTATATCATGGTCTTTGCTACTGAGACTTGCCAGTGTGTCGGTGTGCACGTCTGTCTCACCAGTACTAAGTACTGCAAGTTTACAAGACAGCAGAGGAAGAATAGGCAACTTTGGTGTGGTCACACTGCTCTGGCGAGGACTTCCAAGTCATCGGACAAGTCAATGATCCTCGACGACGACTTCATGTCGTTACCATGCACCTAGGGAGTGACGCTGACTGTTCTGTTATCTGCCTGGTTTTTTTTTTCCTTGGCGATGTGAGTACAGTGCCACGATGAGAAGACGGCAACATGAGTCGCAAGGCCGCCGCTATCGCTATCCCCCTGACAGTGCTCTCAACGTCAGCAATGCCTGCGTCGTAGCTCATCCTCTACGTCTAGAACACCTGAGCGCCGTCCACAACCTCACGAGGGTTGCAGTCGCCACTACACGAGCAAGAGTTGTTTTGATGTCGCTAAAATATGCGCATTGCTTGCTAAAGTGCTGGATTTCATTCTGCTCAATTGATTTCTCTCGTTCTCCCTAAGATGATCTAGGTCAAGACGAGTGAAGCTTTTAGTCACGCTTTTCTGCCTCTTTCTCTCGGGTGGTATCTGCAGATTCGATCTCCTGCAGTAAGTGGATGGCATCAGAGTCGGCGCATGCACGCATTGAGGAGGATCTGAGGCCGGTTGTCACTGCACGTTGTTTTAGCCCAGAAGGGACGTTCTCGCTTCTTGGCAGACAAACCGAGCAAAGAGACAGGAAACTTTTCATGCCCGCAGAAGTTGGTGTCATCCCCCGCATTCCTGCTTCCTGCCGCTGGCTTCTGTTCATCCCCAGTCTCCATCGCACGCAACTTGATGACATCTCCGGTTTTTTGTCTTCTCTCAGCCACCATTGGGTCCCTCGCTCGCTCTCTCACACAAGCATTACGTTCGTGCACCAGACAGGGGCTCATTTTGCAGCTGCCACTGAAAAATGAAGGTTGGGCCTTCCATATAATTAATTTGGTGCGCCGCTTTTGTGTGACACTTTTCCTGTCTCGCTGTGAAGAAAAAGAGGACGCGGCGGTTACACAAGGAGGCAGCAAAGACCCGGTCTTTGTGGGCGCCCGCGGAATTGACGTCGTCAATGTGAAACCTTCCTTCAGGAGAGGTGGCAAAATCTTTCGCAGACAGCCGCATATGAGGCCATAAATTTCCTCTCGACTTGTTTCACGCTCGCTTTTGGCCTTGCCACGAGCACACGCGGCCTAATCCTTCCTGTCATTGCACCTCGTTCATTTCTGAGATTTCTTGCTACCGCCCAGAAAGAGAGAGAGGCTGTGGTGCTGGTAGCAGGAGTAGCAGTAGTGGAAGTTGGAGGTAGTAAATGCAAAAATGAATGCATGACACCATTCTCTGCGCAGCAGGGAGTACCAGCTACACTATGGCGTGAATATACTACACAGTAGAGTGACGTTACTGTGAACGTCTTACGGACAACTGCCCAAAGCGCACGAATTCCATCTGGCTGATGGGGGGGGGGGGGGGGGGGAGGGACGGACGCAGGAGGTGCGTATGAAGGTGCGTTATTGCAATAGGTTCGCTTCGGACGTGGGCAGCTCTGGCCTTCTTCCTTGTCGTGCCCAGAAATTATTAGGTCTAGTGGGCTTCGCCCATTTCTGCCATTGCTGCTGTTCCACACCTACTCAAAGGTCCAGGACAGCCACCAGTTTCTTCATACGCCATGATTTATGCGTCACTTTTCTCTCTCAGTCCTAACTGGTTCGATCGCTATTGCCCGAGTCGGTATCGCAGTGAAATGGGTTTCTACGCAACGGCCTCGTGCCCGCGGCCGCGGCTTTGGGTGCGTGGCCTGAACACTTTTGGGCGCCCAACGAGGCCTTGCGTGACGGAATGGGCTTAATGAATGCACATGCGCAGATAGCACTGGAAAACGCCTCTCGGGAGAAGATCGCACATCAACTTGCCATCCTCTTCCCCCACTCTGCGCAGGCTGACGGCGATGACCAGAAGGAGTAAAAAACCTTGCATGGCTGCGGTGAAACTATCAATCTTTGGTCTCAGCAGAGAGGTCTCTGTTCTGACTGTCCACTAGAGCCGCATTGAGAGGACCGATGTTATTGCTCCTGCTGCTGCTCCAGTCAGTCAGGCTCTTTTCAATCCCCCTGGAGACGTACAGGCCGCAGTATTTGTAGTGCATACTGAGAGCTGGCATTTTTGCCCGCCTCTTCTCCTAACTCGAATCGTCATTTAGATGGGCGATAAAAAAAAGTTGACTGACCTACTGTAGTGCTGCTGTTGCTGCTGCTTCATCTCTGTTGTTATGATGAACCCCAACCACCACCTTTCCAGGCAAACGACCATCCACTCATTGCCGAGTGACCTAATTGATGCAGAGGTATTTCCTAGAAATATTCAGGTGGGCGTGCGAGCTCCAGGCAATCAACATGCGGGAGAGGCAAAAATCTCCTAAAAATCTGCATCCTGCACTCTGCGTTGGCTCCGGACTGAGGAGAAGTCAGCAGTTCATGAAATCGGGAGCGACGGATGAAGACAACTTTTTATGTCTTTCACTTCCACTTAGCTAAAACGTCAAGATAAAGATTGGGTGCTTTCGTCTACGTGTCATTGTGACAGCAGCGTGACTGGCTCTAATATCGGCGTTGCCTCATTGAGACGCGGCACCAGCTGCGCAAAATTAAAACTCGTTCAGACGATGACCGTCGTCTCAAGCCTCCTCACTCATCCTCCAGCAGTACATGTTAATGCTCAGTCACACATTGGCAGTGGCGGCCGCGAGGTTCTGGCAGAACTCCTCCACCATGGCGAAGGAGAAGAATTTTCCTCCCTCTTCCCCACTTACACGTTCACTCGCTTCCCTGCTCAATAATTATGCGTCACATCCTTCCCCACTGCATAATAAATCAGCTCACTCTGGTTGCCATGTGTGCGAGCAGCCGAAGTTCAAGTTTCATGGAAGGGTTTTTTTTAGTTTACAAAATTAGACTTCGGGACGGTCTGACATGACAGAAGCGGAGATGCTAACGCTTGTGGCGGGCTACGTCTATGACGGTGTCGATGCGTCCATATAGGGCGCGTTGAGAACATACACATGTTCAGTGTTTTTTTTTTCTTCCAAGAGTATTGTGGCTGTGGTGGTGCACTTGTGTAATTAAAGGCTGGGCCTCTGAGGCTAGCCCGAACCCATAAATCATAGAAGGGGGAGGCAGATGAAGTCCCTCGGTGGTGGCGGACACACTATGATAGCAGAGCTCCTCCTTCTACTCCTCTGAGTAATTTTCCATCTGTGAGCCCAGTTTTTGTCCCTCTATGTCGTAATTACATACGCTTCCATCCGCGCTCTTCACGACGCACAGTTCAGTACGTATGCACGGCAGTATCGTGTATATATATGCATGTACATGGAGAGGGGGAGGTTACTCGTCAAAATGGGGGCTTTCTGAGAATAAGTAGTCTACATTCGCGTGCCTCAAGGCCACAGAACTGATCTCCTCTGTCTGATCAAAGCCTCACCGTACTTAACGTCTGTATCGCACACGTTACGGCTCTGGTGCGATAAAGTAAAGTAAGCTGATGTCGGTCAAGACCTTTGCCTTTTGCTCCAAAGAATAGAGCAAGAAAACATTGGCCTTAAGAACAACTTTGCGCCCCCATGCGGCGATTTATGAGCGTAGAAAATGGGCTTGTTTCGACACATATTGCTCTCCTTCCTTGGCACTGTTCTCCTCTCGAGTTTCGCTCTTCAATGTTCTAAAGAGTCTCTCCCGAATCTGATCTGGGAGCCCCCTATTCTCGCATTCATCACACTTTCCAAATTCAACCGAAATAGCAGCCTCGCGGGCAGCCAGAGAGGCCTTTGCAGCCGCGTGTCTAATGCAGATTCGCGTAAATTTTCCTCTCTCTCTCTCGAGCTCTGAGATTAGATCTATCGCTTCCTGCAGCCGAGTAATGTTTGCCGAGCAGGCGCACCCTGCGTAGACGCCCAACAAAGTTAGTTCCACTTTCACAGACTTCTTCGATCAGCGAAGGCTCTTTCTCCCTGTGAAGCGTGTGAAGAAATGGCGTAGGCCAGGAGGCCTCACATGAGGGGCCTCCAAACGTTGTCTTTGTATTGACAGTAGGTGGACAGACGATATGAGAAGCAAGTCCAGAACCAGACCAAAAAAGGAAACTTCAAATATCTTTCTGGTCTGGGAGAAGCACCAGAAGGCACAGCAGCTTCAGGTGTTTTCACTCATCGGATACCGGACCTCTGGTGGCTGCTTGGGAAGTGCTCTCCTAGATTGATGATTCACGCCTGTCTGCTGCCCTGGGCAGGCTGGTTTGGGGCGAATACAAATGAGGCAAATTGCGCGCACGAGCAAAAGTCAGCAAAAATTCTTTCTGTGCCGATTGATGGTCCTCTGTACTAGCTGGGGGGACGTGATAGAGAAAATAGGCACGTCTGATAAGTGCTCCATAATTTCTGCATCAGTCAGGTCTCTGGCTTGTGATCGACATCACCAGTGCAGTTGTCCGACGTAGGGCATTATTGCATCTCAAGGGTAAGAGAGAGAGAGAGAGAGAGAGAGTAATACTTTTAAGGTGCTCTTATCTCCCCTCTATAGATGCAATCATATCGATTGAAGCCGACCCACATTCTGCAGTAGGTCAGACCGTTTATTCCACCTGGCTAATCACAAGAACCATTCCGAACCTGGTCGTCGTAAGCCGTAATGGGCCGGCGTGCGCACTCGCAGCTTTTACGCCAGCGTGACATGTTGAGTTGAAATCACTACTGCAGTAGCACAAATTCGCGGCTTTACCTTAGCACGACTTCTGAAATCGTCGCCCTCCAGCCTAATTATGGTCAATACTTGGTCCACTCCAGCCGCAGCGAGGCCATCAAGGAGATCAGAGCTCTTAATCTAGTGCGCTCGAGCGTCTTTTCTTTTTTTGCGCCACGCTGTAGCGGAGCTGAGCCGAAATAAAATTTATTACGAGGCGGAGGATAAAAGGAAGCAGCGGCAGCTCCGACAGCAGTCATTGCAGCGCACATTTCGACTTAGATGAGACATGGGGAATTGAAAGGGCAAAATAGGGCTTCCATTGAGCTGAGATGTTTTCTAAACAGGCAGTTGTGGGGCGCTGCAGCCTCGGACGATGCCTACGTTGTGCACTGTGTGCTCGACTACCCACTGGGGTAGGAGTGAATGCGACGCGACGGTTGGCTAATCAATTGGACACAGCCATAACGCTAAGAAAGGAAGAGGTTCGGGGTGAAAGTAGGTCGGCACCAAGATCACTTCTTATCTGTTCTCTACGTCGATGCAAATTTCTCGGGGATGCCCATTACCTAAATAAATGGGTGCGAGTGGTGGTGGGCACTTAGTAATTGCTCACGCGCTAATAACGATCGCCATCATCATCAGGAAGAGTTTCACGGTCGACCTCGAGTGATTATTTATCCTGCGCTCGAGGGAAGTCAGTTAATCGAAGCTGCCCACCTCACGCATGCCGGGAAAAAAGTTCCTTTCTCTCACTGCAAGGCAGAGCTGAACTTGAAGAAGGTGATATCCTGGGGTAAGTAAGAAAGGAGGGAGGACGCGCCATACATTTATATGGGCGGCGAATTTTTGCGCAAGCCATCTCGGCTAGTGCCAAGCACGGACTCCTGATCGATCAAAAGAAAACGGTGCCGAACGGAATGGACAATGTGGTGGAGGCGGCGGGCGGCCGGCAGTCGGCGGTGGTCACGGCGGCCGCGCACAAGAATATTAAGGGGGAATAAAAATTTAGATGGTCTTGTAAGCAAGGCTGGAAATTCAGGTGGAAGCATTCATCAACTTAGCAAAGAGTTGCCCAATCTGCTTTGATATATGCAATCTATCTCGCTCTCCCTTTCACACATCACATGCGTGTGCAGTACACACAAGGAAGGGGAAGGAAACGACCTGGATGCTCTGGCGTGGTCTCGGCAGACACGCACGTGGTGCACAGGACGTTGAGCGGAGACACCGTCTTCAAAGGGCTACAGGACGGGCAGTGGCGGAAACGAAAGAAATATCAAAGCGACATATCTTCTATCAAAATCTCGATCGTTCTTCCTGCACATGTCAGGCGGCGCCAGGCCTATTTCGTACTCGGAGCAACCTGATACAAGTGCGTATGCGCCACTTCCCCCCCCCCTTCCAACACACACACAGACAGAGAAAAGATTGATGGCAAGAAGAGTAAGGAGGTTGCTGCTGCCGCGGCGGCGGCGGTCGTGGCGGCCGCCGTCGCGGCCGCGGCCGCTGCTGCATCATTGTAAGATTGGAATGTGCGGTGCTCGTCAGTTGAATGGAGGAAGTGTGCCCAAGGCGCGCATTTTAGGGGCATCAGAGAAATACCTTTCTGTCTAGGTGCTCGTTTCACCTGCAGGGATTTTAGCCTCAGAGTAAACATGTGCTGCTATGACACACAGTTGGCGGGAGGGATAGAAAAAGAGGACAAATTGATTGCAGTATTGCTGGCGTTCACCTTGCAGGACAGTAATTAAAACTAATTATAGGGCCCATTGACATGAAACAATTGGTTGGGTGTACACACGCACTTGAGTGGACAAGGTCAGGGCACTCATGAGTGTACGACACACAAATGCAGACAAAGAGCGCAGCCTTCGGCAGTGACAAAAAAAATCCCCCTCTGCACTTATATAGCAGGGGAGCTAATTAAAACCACTCAGGGCTAGATATTTTACTGCTCCCGGTGCCTGTTGTCATAAAAAGCACCGAATGAGAAGAACCACTGGGTGTTTGGGCTGCCAGGTAGGCAGAGAAGGCCTGCTTTATTGGGCACTCCCGCCACCAAAAGCTCGCTCTTTTCCTTCACTTAGCGATGATGCTAAGTGCCGAAATCGCCGCCGGGTCTCTCCCCCTCTCTCCAAAAGCCCGATGAAAAGGCTGTAAGCCAGAGAGAGGAGCAAAAGAATGGAAAGGCAACAATGGAATTGATTGCCTCCTCCTCCTGTCATCCAGGGTTAATTTTCGTCGCCAGGTTTTATCAACGCATCGTACGAAGTAGGGGGCTCTTAGCCAAAATACTGCAACTCCATCGCAGGAGCGAGATTTCTCCTCTTCTCCCGTCATTATTCTTCGGACACGCGTTCGTTACAGGGTGTTCAGGAAACACCTTTGAGACTGAGCACAAGCACCCTGTATACAGTGCTCGTGCTGATGTGCTGTGCAGTCTAGTGCAAAAGTATTGGTCTCTACTAAGACCTCAAAGGGGATTCACTACATAAAGTCCTCGCGCTTTATATTTATGAATTGACCCTTGGGCGGATTTATTTTTTTTAGTGATCGAGCTCCACAATTCCCTCAGTGTGACGGGCAACACTTTGGGGGCCAGGACTGTATGTGCATGCGCGTGGGTACGCGTTGCAGAGGGAGGCACACATATGCTTATATGGATGGATGGGATTTTTTTCGTAGAGACAAAGGAATAACGTAGACGTGTTGAGGAGGAAGAGATGAGAGTGATCTGTCTAGAGCATACGGAGGCAGTCAGCCAAGTTGTAGAGGGAATTGCAGAGACCTAGAGCGAATTTTGGCTCAGATTCCGATGCTTAAGTATCCAAACCCCAGTATTTCACGGGCGATCTCTTGCCAGCCATACTACAGGGTGGAGGGAGGAGGTTACGAAGCAAGGATAGCGGTGCTCGCTGGCGTGTGAATATGCGGTCCAGGTCACAATATGAGGTTCCGACTCCTCGGCTTCGAGATCTACGTTAAGTCTGTAGGTTAAACTTCTGTCTGCGTTGAGCAGAACTACTGATCCAAGTCCTGCCCAGTACTTGTGCGTGCCGTTCTCCGTTCGGGTCTTGCATCAGATTCGTCTATAAATAGCGCCGAGCATAAAAAGTAATAGAGTTTGAAGCGCTTGGAACCCGTCATCAATTCCCTTCCATAGTGTTTGCTAAATTTATTAGTGTCCTAGGAGCGAACCCTGCAATTATTGAGGTGCTTGCCTTCGCCACAGGGAAACATTATGAAAGTACATGCTTGCCCTTACGTACGTACTCGAAGAGAAAAGAAGGCTATCTGACGCTCGGACGACAAATGCTATGCCTTTTTTTGCGTGGTTTCAGACCTATAATAATGGCACCACTTTCGCATTTAAGTACGGGAAGAGCAGCTGATATCGTCCGTGGGTAATTGCAGACTGCATGGCCTACTTCCCCTCACCCCCTGCGCGCATGCATGAGTCTTATCTTAGAAAGTCTTACTCGTACACTGCGTGTGAATAAGTAATCTCTCGACGTGTCAATCGCATGTGGATCGTCGGGGGAAACTGCAAGAAGCCATGATTTCGCACCCTTTTGCTCGTACGTGCTCTATCTTTGGCCTCTTACGTACTCAACCCTCTTTGCCTCGGGCCGCATTGTCAAAGTGGGGCCTTTTTGCTCGGTTTCACGTTCGGTTATTGCACGAGGGTCTCCATTTTCCTTATCCTCCTGACCTTGCCCCCCTCCCATGGACTGTGCGTATGTTCTGACGTGCAGCACATTCTGTGGCGCACAGCACTGCAACCCTTTGCCTCCCTGCCAAGGCACATGCATGACTCAGGACGGATTATGATGGCCATCTGACCCCGAAATAAATCCATTTCATGGCTCAGCGAACGTCTTCTTTTTGCGGGGGCGACAAACAAAAGAAAGAAAAGAGTGAGAAAAGTGGGTGTCTTAACATTCCTTTGTTCTGACGTTGGCTAATGGAAAAATTTGACGTAGCTTCTTCTACTTCCATGGATCAGACTTGGCGGCCGCAGTGACGACGCAGGTCCTGCGTAGCCGTCGGGGAAGTTCAACAGGGTCACCCCGTCCGTGCGCACGCTGTACGCATGCGCGCACTCGCTCACCGTGCGTACGTCCAACGTCAAGAAGACGCCCTCCATTGACTTCATTAGTGTCATCTGGCTACCATCTCGTTGCCTGCTTTGAAACGACCACTAAGAATTATAGCAGGAGACAAAGTTTTAAGTGTGGAACCGCTGCATTTTCTTCCGCTAGGCTTGAAAATCTTGATGAAAAATGCACCTGGGAAACGATGCAATGGCAACGAACGAAATGGCATTCTCCAAGCTCTCCTCCTTCTTCTTCTTCAGGCTCCAGGCAAATGAGGAAGCTTTTGCAAATACTCTCTCGTCATGTCTCCAGCTTTTTGTGTGGTCCACGTAGACCTTTTTTGCCTCCTCAATACCCGCTCTCCACTCTCGCATCATCCAGATGTTGCCTCTTCGAGCACTCAAGCTTTGCTGTTGCAGTTGGGTTGTTATTAGTTACAGCAGTAAAGTTACGGTACCTAAAAAGATTATGCTCGCATGTTTCACAATTTCCCCCCAGCCACAGCCGTGTGCTTTACAAAATAAGTCGAATCACTGTCCCCTCACCTTAATAGTTGAATTTGAGCCGCCAGCCTGGAGCGCACATCTGCCAGGTGACTCCAGCATAGTATGAGGGGATTATCAGCAGCGTCTCGTTCACGCACTGAGTTCGAAAGGTTAGTACGTTAATCCAGTTTCACTTAAAGAGCGACTCTCTATGCTTGTTCCGGACTGTCGTCGTCGTCGTCGTCGTCGTCCTCCTCCTCCTCCTCCACCTCGGCCCTGATCGAGACCTCCATCCTCGTGGGCTTTTTGTCGCTGTCCTCTCAAGCGCGATCACGAAAATGCGCCCAAAGGAATGAAAGGAGCACCATTTATCTTCCCTTCTTTTCTTCCTCGTAATGACGAATCACGTGCTGAGACTCCTTTGGGAGGTTTTCACCCCCACCATCATAATGACGAGTGTACGCAGGTCCGTACGGACGTATGTGTAGGGACAATGAAATCCCCTGGATTTTCCTTCATCACAACGTCCTTTGAACTGTCCTCCCGCCAGCAGCGAGCAAATCTTTTGGCGCAGAGAAACTAAATCCTGACGGAAGTGATGAAGTGATAGGACAACGCCGTCGGCAAGATTGAGAGGCGTTTAGCTGGGAAACTTTCCAACGTCTTTTATTCAGCGAAATGAGACAGGATGTTCACACCTGCGAAGAAGCACACGCGCACCCACTCATGGGCTCACCTGTTCGCGCAGCCATTGCACAACCTGCGCTACGTGCACATCCCGCATGCACTCGTACAGCGTACGCACGTACGTTGGTGCGTGTACAATGAACGAAAGTTGTCCTCCCCCCCCCCGACGTTTGTCCCTGCGAGAAGTACAAGAGAGAAGCCCCAAGACAAATCACATAAGTGAACGTTTGTGGAGGAAATCAATTTAGTCAAAGGCCCCCTTCTGTCTCCTCGCTGCATGTGGCAAAGAGGAAGTGGTACCAATCTCTCCAGCCCCTCCAAGGTTTGTGATTATTACGAAGTGGAAGCATAAGCAGCAGAGATGCCCCTTTTTCGTCGTCGGCCCCTCCGGGCGGAAACTCACCCGTCGGGGGGGCGAGCTCAATTTACGAGGCATGGCAGAATTGGAGAGGGAGCAAAACCTTCTTCTGACTGCTACGTTTTTGTGTTTTAAGGAACCGCAGCGCTGGAGTTATGAGAAGGGAGAGAGGCAAGGGTCGAAATCCAAGTCAAGGTGGATTATCCCATTTTGTTCGAAGGTCCACAAGTTCCCTTCTTGGAAGAACGAACGGACTCGACAGGAGGGACCTGGACCTGCATCAAGAACGTCAGTTCAGACGAGGACCGTGAGTAAAAGTCCCTGCCGTGATCATCACGTACGTCATGTTTGGATAATGTCTTCCTATCACACTCGCACTGAAAGTACCCAGCACTTGCGCATCCTGGAAGGATTATTTTGCTGAATGCACCTAGTGTGGGAAGCTTCACTTTCTTCCTTCCTCCCTCGCTCTCTGTCTTTGATAAATGGAGATGCTTTAAGAGGAACATTAAGGATTTGAGGAGAAACTTGCAAGCGCATCGCACATACCCTTAATTATGTCCGCGCGTCGATGATGTATGTAGCGTTCAGCCCGGCTTCATTTGGCCTAATGAGGGCGATGATGCTCTCAAATTTTTGCGGGGCCTTTTGCGGATTGCATCTTGCGCGCACTCACCCTGTGTGGATCGGGGAGGGGAGGCCAGAAAAGACCACACATGGGGCTGAGGCCTGAGCCAGTGTTTTAAGGACAGGGCAGCAAAAAGAGTCAGAACCTCCTCCTCATACACACTGGGTTCGTGTGCAAGTGAAGACATGAGCCAAGGATGCGGTTTTTATCCTCTGGTCACGACACCAAAATTCCACCCCAATGATCTTAACCACAATCATGTCCATACATAAGAAAAAGAAAGGGTCATTTTGAAGATGTGGTAGACGCATTCACAAATCACCTTTAAACACACTTTTATCGTGTGTTGCAATTCTTCTCTCTTCCTTTGAAGCCCCATCTACCGCTCAGGCTGCCTCCCTCTCCGGGTCCATTAGTAGGCCCCTTTAAAAAGAACCGTGCAACCCTGCAATTTCGGGACTAACTGACGGATGCCTTCCTTCTGAGCTCTCTGCAATCTTGCCAGATCATCTCGGCGATGGTGCCTGCTTGAACTGCTATGCGGTACATACGGTACGTGCGTACGTACGTGCTCGTACGAACGTGCAAGACTTCCTTTTTTCTCCCTCCCGGCATTCCTTAGTCAGTCGGACGATGATGATTACACTCCTCCCAGTACGATTCAATTGCAGGCTAGCTCGAATGTTTTTGTCGCCGTCCAAGATCTTTTTCCTCGGGTCTTTCTTTTTTTTCCCCCTCAAAACGAAGGCGTTTCACATGCATGCATGCATGCATGCTCACACACTGGGCAGCGCTCGCCGGACCAGGCAAGAGTTACACACGGTTATATCGGCCACCGATAATAATTTAATGACGGCAGTGGTGCTGGCGGCCGAGCAGGCACCACTAGTATTTCTGTGATTGCGTGCTGTGAAAATGCTGGAACTTTTTCTTCCCCGTAGGGAAATGGGCGCAAAAGTATGAGCACGCAGGGAATAAATCTTTGCAGAATGAGCTGGAAAGACTCCATGATTATAGCTCACAACACACCACAGTTGTGTCTTATGTTTCTCTTGGCGGCGGGTGGAGCTCGCGTGTTGGAGATGCGGACTCCGAGCGCTCTCCTCCAACACGTGAGCGACGTCGACGTCGACGACGACGACGACGACGACGACGACGACGACGAAGGGGATGGAATCGGACTGTACGAGGCAGAAGGCGCTGTCGAGCTGCTCGTTCAGCGGTTTGGGGAAGGGCCCATCGTTTGGCTGCAACTCGGAGTGACCACGTCTAACTGGACAGATATCGAGCAGAGGGGATATCGACGACCGACCAAGTCGAAGTTGGCCGAACGAGCATGCAGATATTGGAGCAGCCGCGGCAAAACTTAAGAATTCTCCAAAAGAAAAATTATCAGCGACGTCATCTTGAGCAGCTGGCTGATGCATCGCCTGGGGGTGGAGCTGCTGATGTGTGTTGCTGCGGCCTCCACTGTCGAAAAAAAATTAGCATATTGGGCAGGTTTTGGGGGGGTTTCCACACCATCTTTTCTCACGCTCACTCGCAATCAGGGGGATTTGATTGCAGAGTCGATATCAACGAGGGAGGCTTTGTTGACGAGTCCCTTCTTCTGGTCGATGATGAATTTTTCTCTCACACCCGGACCCAAAAGGAAGAGAAGTGGGCAAGTCCTCTACCCATTTTCACTGCGCTGGCGATATCGCTCCGACCAAAAATAGAGTTTCACTCTGTCTGCACGAGCAAAAGGGAGAGGTGAGGAATGTCTCGGGAGCCCAGCTTAACGCATCAAGGAAAGGAAAAACCTGTTGTCGATTGGAAATAGGCGAAATGCACCAACCCCTATCGGCCTAGGAGAAATTTCTCTTTCTTTTATCTATCCTCACGCTCTCACGGAAGCAGTTTCGCCACTTAGGACGTCCGCTCGACGTTTTGCATGCCTCGGACACGAAAGATGACGACGACGACAAGATACAGAGCAGCAGTAGCTCAAAGCACTTCTCTGACAGGAGAGGACGACCGGGGAGTTATTGTCATGGGTCGGTCTGGCCCGGTGGGGACGGGCACCCTCCACGCACACGATTGCCGTGACTAAGATGCATGGAAAGGTGAGCTTCTGGAGAATGATCAGGACTGAGCAAATGTTGAGCCCGGAGTGACTGTCGACCCAGCTCCAACAAGACGACAAGAAGAGAAGCCTCGAAGTGCGATGTCCTCTTTCACACCTGCTCAGCAGAGGCCGTCCCTGCCGGGCCTGACGTGCATACTGAGTTCATTTTCGCATATTTGGTGCCTCTTCAAGTCGCCCTTTGTCTCCTTGTTAAGCTGGGAAGGACCAACGATCCTTCCCATTTTGCAGGACAGACCGATTAATTTGGCCACGGCTGAGTCCTTAAACGGAGAGAAAGAATGGAAAATCTTCCTTTTTCGGCTGCACAACCTGGACCTTCTCGGCGAGTTGGACACCAACGCGCGCTGGAGGGAGACGCGATCATCCATTCTCTGTCTGTCTGTGTGTGTCTTCCAAGCTGAGACCTGGCGGAGTCCAGGAGCAGTTTTGGTCTCTTCTCTCTCTCTCTCCCTCCCTCCATTACCTTTTTGTGCCCCTGCAACCTCAGTCGCAAGGACTTGGGTGTTGGAGAAGGCGTGAAATAAATGTCTCCATTGTCGAATTTATCCGATCATTAGACATGGCGCAGCGGCCGCCGTGCGGAACGGAACGAGAAAATTGGGTTTCTCAGTGGACGCCGAAGCCGAGGCCGCCGCCGACGCTGTCGAGATGAATGTGTTCTTGGTGTTGGAAGCAGAAGAAGGAGAGAGGGGGGGGGGAGTAGTAGTATAATGGTGATAAGAAAAATCTGCTTCCAGAGAGAAAAAGAAAGATACAAAACCTAATGATGTTTTTTCAGTGCTGCCTCCCCCTCCTTGATTGTCTGAGGGGTCCACGCTGGGCTGGCTCATGGCGGCCGCCGACCCTCGCCTCGCTCTCCTCCCTCCTCACCGGGATCCATCATTAGTCATAACTAAGTTGATGTGTGGGTACACGAAGGCAGCGGGGATGAGAGAGAAAATATGCCCTAATACCTCCTCCCTCTCTTAGTACGCAGAGAAGAAATTGGTGGGGAGATCGAAGGTAAGGTCCAGTGATGAATCTTCCCAAATGATCGGTCGACACTTCATGGACAAGTCGCGCATTCTTCTCCGGCACAGAGCAAATAAATTGACTATTATCGCTGCGCGCGCGGGCGACCGCGGCTGGCCGAAAAAACCCTGGCAAGAGTTCTTGACCCTTTACCCTCGCAGTCTTTACTCCTGCGGTAGACGTTGAACCGTACAAGTGCGTACGCGTAGTCGAGTGCAAAAGTCAGCGCTCCCCCTGGCACTTTTCCTCTTGCAGATGCTTCTGCTGCTGGTTGTACTTGGAACATTCTTTCCCAACTTGGAATATGTTCATGGACACGTGCCTCAGGTGGGTCCACGTCAACTTGCACACTGCAGTTTCATGGCGCGATGATTGCAAGTGTTGCCCTGGGTAGTGAAAACTATCGATCGTCATAACCGCTCGTTACTTTTGGCGTCAACTCGGTCTGGTTACTGTACCGACTTCTGGTCTGAGTGTGCGATTTCATGTGGAGCGTGTACATACTGTGGGAAAGTTATTGTTTCTGAACGTGTACTATGTACACAACTGGGGGAAAGTTATTGTTACCGAACACACAACATGAGCGTGTACGTAACTGTGAGAAAGTTCCACGCCACCCAGCAGGGTTTTGCAGGGCGTACAAGTACTTGCATCGTGCCGGCCTCGGTCTCAGTCGTCCATTCCGCCTCCTCCCGACTCGTCGGGGTCCTGGAGTGCGCACGCCCAGTGCCGATGGTCCAGTATCAAACAATGAGTCCTCTGTATTCCCGTCAGGTAGCACCACATTTTGAATACTGTGTCCCCGTTCTGGGATTGTTTACAATCGTCTCTTTCTCCGTATACAGCGCACGCAATAAATCGTGCCCTTTTGGCCCGAGCTTTTTTACCCTGCGATGTCGAAATGCAAAAATGTGTCTGTCCTCTTTTTCACAAACTCCCACGCCACAGAGTTGGAGGCAATTTTCAATATTTTCTCCCGCTGAAATGTTCTTCCGCTCCAAAGCAAAAAGTCCCTCTCCAGCCCTGCTCTCCGGCGGCTTCGCGGTTTCGACTTCAGGGAGAAGTCGGAAGGTTCTTGATAAGCGTCACCAGGGGGAAGAAAGACCTGGAGTCGTTCGACTTTTTGTCTCAGATAAGCACTCTGTCAGTCTTCTTGTTTAGACTTTGGCTTGGAGACCTCTGAATGAAGAGATTAGAGGGCAACAAACTTTACAGTCAGACCATCACGATCAGGGGAGAGGAAAAAGAAAAATGATAGCAGGAAGAAGCCGTATCTTCTGAGCTTCCTGTGAGCTGCAGCGGCTGTTGCGGCTGTTGCGGCTGCTCCGGCGGCTGCGGCGGCTGCTGTGGTCGTTATTTGTTTTCAGCAAAATGATGACTGAATGCCTAATGACAACGCCCCCGGGGGTTTTCATCTCGAAGCCTCGCACGCAACCGCGACGGCGTCCTGTAAACATCAGGTCACTCGGCGACCACTCATTCTTCAGGTACACTTGATGCCAATGCGAGCGTGTGGGCTGTTGTTCGCCCTTATACGTAAGACGTCTGAGCATTCTTAGCTTATGCGGAGGAGGCATCTCATGTTTAGCCGCCTTATGCCACTCAAAATTCTCCAACTCGTCCACGCAGCACACAAAAGTTCAGAACTTGGATAGCGAGCAACCCTCTCATTACCATTTCTCTTCTTCTTCTTCTCCTTCTCCTTCTCCTTCTCCTTCCCCTTCGTCTTCTTCTTCCACCCCTTCTTGGCCGTCGGGTGAAAAACACGACCGTAGCATACTTGTAGCAGTAGTATGCGCCAACAGCAATAGAATCATTTTTTTCCCCGGCAGCAGCAGCTCCGAGAGCTGGAGGGCTTTCCTGGGTATCACGCCACACAGCGCCAGAGCTAAATGCCTCTTCTTTGAGTCAGCCGAGAGGGCTGTGACCTGATCATTCTGTGTGTTTCAAGCTTGCCCCTCGGGGAGGACGAGGAGGAGAGGGTAACAGCTGGGCAGACGACGATGGGTGCGTGACTGGAGATGGGGAGAGAGGTTACCAGGGCATTATTGTACCCAGCCCCTCGGTCTCGAGGAGAAACAAAAAATCTCACAAACATTGACCGCGATTTCCACAACTTTTCTCTCATTCCCTCGCCCAATTCAACCTCCAAGAAGGACCCACCGCTGATGACCTTGGTGGTCGTGGAGGACCAAGCTTCTCCTCTCTTTCTCTCTCGCCCTGGCCCCCATACCTTTTTTGGGGCGGATTACGTACGTTCTGCCCCGGTAGCGCTTTGGGGGTCGATAGCTAAAAATTGCTACCTAACCGTATTGCACTTAGCTCTGTCCTCTGTCGGCAAGATCTTTTTTTAAAAGCTGTGCTGTTGGCGTGCTAAACAGAGGGAGACAAACAGATTTGAGCGAAACTTGTGTATGGACAGATTACGTTTTCCACGCAGATAAGCGACTGACAGTAGACTGCTCCTGTCAGATGGAAGGCGATACTGGAACGTCCTCGTTCGGTGTGTAATCTGGATTAAAGTGTAGAAAAATCGTCGATCCCTCGGACGCCAAGGTCGCAAACACCACGTCGAGGCACCTTGGCAAAAATGTCAGTGGCTGCGGAGCAGCACGTGTGATCACAGCCCCGACCGGAGTGAAAAGCAATTCCGTTTAATGAGGCATCGCTGTTTGAAGCCTTCTCAAAGTCGCCCATTTTTTGGACCACCTGTTCCGCTGCTTGTTGACAAGACTGCACGCTGAGAGACCTGAGGTCTGGACGAGTCCAACTCCTTCCAGGCGTATCCTTTGTCAGAGAAAGAGAGAGTGGAGGAGGTGCATGCTGGCTCAGCAGGGTGCAGGCTGAGAGAAATGTAATTCAAAGCAACGCACTTCTACTCCGTGAAGGCTCTGACGGACGTGCAGGTAGAAAAAAAAACCCCTCGTGTTGTTTTACAGCCTCCTCCTCGTCGTCTGTTTTGTCACCCCTCTGTTCAGTACTGACAGTTTGCTAATTGCCATGGGGCGAACAGGTCGGTTTGGGGACGGTTCTTTTATCGACAAAGAACCGTGCGGTCGACGGTGCATTCATAGACGCCGTCGGTTGGTAGAAAAACAACATTGATCACAAAGTCATAGCCCTTCTTTCACACTTTTCGACTCGTGGAGTTTGGAGGATTGAGCTCCTGCTTTCAGTCTACTGCTAAATGTCCATTTCTACTCTAAGTCCTGTCAGGTGTGGAAACGGAGTCTGGACGGTTCCAAGTTGGGGTGGAACGAAGAAGCCTCCGCCGAGGATGAGTTTGCCCTGTACGAGATCAAACAGTTCCCTGTACCGTGCATAAAACGACCGTGAACGCGCCCTGGGGAGGTCGGCCGTGTTGGCACAACAGAACACAACGAGCTCGAGGTGGAGCAGAAAGATGCCTTCTTGTATTTTTCAGCCGGTCACGCGAGGTGGGAGTGGCAAGACCTCAGACAACAGCGTGCGGGAGGAGGAGAGAGGGGCCATGAAATATGGAGCAACGGATTTTTGGCTTCACTGTCTCCTCCTCGACTGCGCGTATTTCTTCTCCGGCCCCAGAGAAGTTGCACGTATGGTAATTTCCAGAGAGAAATTGCCTCAGAGGTGCATTTTATTCTCTTCTCCTCTTTGTTCTCTCAATCTCCTAAGGACGTCTGTTTTTCCACGAAGAGAAATGGATTGAGTTAGCTCGAGCGCTTTTGTTTGAGCGGAAGTGAAAGGGGCGAGAACGGAGCGAGGCGCCGATTGAGCAAATAAATCTGATCATCAAGATTGGGTCTGTGAAGAAGTGATCTCGGTTTCGCAATCTCCTTGCCCTTGCCCGACCTCAACCCGTTGGCGGACGAGGTGGCGACGTCGTCCACCAAAGCCATGCTTTGACAGACTGGCAGGGATCTCGCAAAAGCCAGCGACTTCTAGCTTCACTTTGCTGGGATCCACATCATTGCAGCTAATCCCAAGGCAATCACAGACTTTGCAATCTTTCAATTTCGCCTTTGTTATGTTCGAGTGCCGTGAGTCTCGATCTGCTGTCTGCAGCATTAGGCAGCTTAAGTCGTGATTTACATTTTTTTTTGTTCTTTCTTGTGCTGGCATCAAGCAGACGCGAGGTTTTGTACATTCTGTTGCCTGCTCGTAGGTTGTAAAACTGCTCTTCCTGCACTCGTCGCCCTCGACGCACTCGCACGGGTGGATCTGCTGCTCTTTGGCCACGTAAAACAAAGAAGAACCCTGTAATGAGCTGGGCCAGAAGTGTGAGTCTGTACATACAATTAATTCAGATTGATCGTTAGCATTCTTCACGATTCGTGCGTGGAGGAGCAGCTTGAGCGCGTACCCACCTCGACAGTCCTCTCACTGCTTATTGATTCGCCTATCGCAGATCTCATCGTACGTACGTCACATACATAAGTGACGTCGTGTGCGTCTGCGCGCAAGTCCGCACGTCCGTGTGTTTTGCGCCAACGAGCAGTTTTTCTCAGTCGATAGATAGTGGGATCCAAAATAATGAGACAGTTATTGTAAGGCTCCAGCAATTTAATCTCAGGCCCTGCCTAGACTCATTTTCCCCAAATTGTTTCGTGATTTGTTAACCCAAAATTGCAGGGAAGCCTCACCGACTTATGCTACGTGACAGACTGAAAGAACGACAGAAAAAATCTTGCACCATCATCGTGAGTCTTGCTTTCCTGTTAACACACACACGCACACGCAGGAAACTCTCTCTTTTATGTAGGCAACGCCTAATTGCTAATGGGCATTTTACAACCAGTCAAATTTACTGCCCTCTCTCTGTCTTCTCTTTTTTCCACCAAAATAATCACGTGCAGAGAAAGAAAGCGTCTGCAACAAGCATGCTAAACAGTTTTCCTCTTGGAGCCCGCGAGCGTGCCTTGTTATTTGTATATATGAGTGCTTACGGACGTGTAGCAGTTGTACATGCTGCACATGCAGCGCATAAAGCGGAGCTGCGCGTTGCCGCACTCAACGTCGCCCGTCCATAATTGCATGAAAATTGCAGGCTTAGTGCGATTTCACTGCATGCATTTTCATGATTTCTTTTCAGCGGGTCCTCAACGGGTACGTGTGTGTGCGTGTATCGTGTGTGCGTGCAGTATGTGCACACACTGTGTTTACCCACCTCTGCAGTGCGCGTACGAGGCAGCAGTGGACGACTAAGACAATATTTCTTCAGCTCCTGAAGTAGTGAAAGAAAAAACCGCGGTTGCTCTCAGACCTGAGCAATCCCCACCGAAAATAATTGCTACATCCAGCTGCTCAAATGGCAAAGTTCTTCCTTCCGGCAAAGTCGCACACAAGGAAATATACATAAAGTTCCCTCAAAAAAGAGTGAGAGGAAGTGAACGAAGGTTGCTGGCAGCTTGCGAAATTCTCGGTTTTGCCGGCCCTGAGTACGCTAATTGACGCCAAACCCCTCGGGAGGTCCTGCTTTGCTTCCTTCCCACTCGCATTTCTCTTTTTCCCCAGTTGTGCGTGCTTACCTGGAAAAAATGGCAATAAAGGTGAGGTCGACTCGTTAAATAGGATGCCCAAGGGTCTCCAGACATAAAGACATAGTGAGCGCGCATTTACGCACAAAAGCTCCTTGACAACTCAACTAAGCATTCACGAATTCGGTGTCACGACAACCTTTTGGAGGAAATCTGAGACTCCAGAATGGCCAATAAAATTTCCCGGTGGAAAAAGGAGGAAGAAGCTGGAGGGGGGGATCTGAAGGAAATGGCCTGCCTGACCAGGGCGGACGCATAATAAAAAGAAACACGCGAAGCAATGAGGCAGAATAATGACGCCATTTCTGGGAATTGGGCTTCAGGCCGCCGCCAGCCTCCCTCCCCACTTTCAGGGACAACGCCTTCCCCCTCCCCTCCGTGCCTGCTGCCTTCAGGCCGACGAGGGAGGGTGGTGCAGTGCAACTGTTCGCCAGTCCTTCTGCTAAAGCGCTAAAATGCAAACATTGCAGACTTTTGCAAATAAGGACATGCCAAACCCACATCAACCCTCCTTTACCCCATTCACCAAGCGAGGGAACCGTGCGTGAAATGAGATACCCTGGGGCTTTTTTCTTCTCCCACATCCATTAAAGAGACAAGGACGCATACTAAGTTTCTGCCTCTTTTTCCATCTTTGAGGAAAGGGGGGGGGGGGGAGGGAGGCCAACTTGCACTCCAACCAATGGCGAATTAGTACGGTGATTCCACCAAGTTCCTCCTGCTGCTAGCATCATCCTAATCTGGCGTGTCCACCTCCCTTGAGATTGCTCAATCCAGCTTTGGGGCGTTGAGGATCGACTCGGGCAGGCAACAGTTTTGTGTGGCGGAGAAGAACAAGCTCAACGTTGGCGCGGGGAAGTGGACCGAATCGGATGGTGCCAAGAGAAACGCACCGTGCGTGTGCAGACTCGGCCATCAGCCCGGAGTCAAGTGGCTGCCCGGGAGGGAAGGAACCCCGAGTGACCTTTTCTCCATTTTTTGATGCAAATTCCGCTCTCAAAGTCATTTCGGGCATCAGGGGGGCAGCGGGGAAGAAACCCCGACATTCCGTCGGCTGTTTGTGCATCGACTTTCACAACAGACTTTATTGCTCTCTGCCTCTTCATCTCTCTCTCGCTCGCTCATGCAATATTCTACCACCCTACTCTACCTCTGCGGCTGCCTCGTCTCTGTAATATCTGTACATACCTACACGCAGCCCGCAGCGTTGCCGGATTTTACGGGCGGGTCATATAATTCTAATTTCGGGATTGTTTTTCTGCCCCTTCTCCCAGTCGGACTCCGTCGCTCACCTGCTCGATTCCAGCCAGTCAGCCAACCAGCCGACGGGCCGACCGGCTGGCCCACCGGCCGGCCGGCCAGCCAGAGCCGGCCAGAGCCCGCCGGAGCCCGCCGGAGCCCGTCGGAGCCATCCCAAAGACCAAGTTCATTGCAAAAGCTGGCGGCATTTGCGGGGCAAACGGACAAACTTTAGTGAGACGCCAGCAATTTTAACAACTCTGAATTAGTCTCTGGGCAAAGACTGAGGAGCAAACTGACAAAGGCGAGAGCAAATTTGGTCCTTTTACTTCAGAGATGGTATCTGCAAAGCAGAAGAGACTCTCAAGCAAATTACGCGGAGACAATGCAAATACTGGCACTGGCACGGCAGAGGTCACGACATGAGCATTTTCATAGCGCAGTTAGCAGAAGCCACAGGTGTCATGTAGTACATCCGTATGAGCTCATGGAGCAGTAGCGTGGTAGTCGAGGTCTCGGACTCCTACCTGCATGCGTACAACTTACCCTGTGCTGGCTCGATCACACTTTATGGGCGCTATTCAATACGTGAAGCACGAGAAAATAAGACAAGTAACTTTGACCTTTGAGCTATCAAAGGGTCGACTGAGAACGATGTAATCAAACAGAAATAGACCAGACGTCATAATTTTCTCCTTCCTGCACTTGGTGATCGCCACACACAAAGTCAGCACGGACGGACTCGCTATTGTCGGGATGAAAGTCTGGTGGCTCATAATTTCTATTGGCTCTCCCCAGTCTGAGGAAGTGACCCTCCCTTCTCAATCCATTTCTCTTTTTTGCTCCGGCTGCCATTGTTTCAACGTCATTTTCTGACAAACCGTCAATTCCCAATCGACCGTTCCACCATCAAGACAGCGCCAGAATTGGTGTGTACTTCCACACAATGAGTCTGGTCCCAGAAATCAGTCCTCCTCCATATTTAGCTCGTCTCTCAGAGCAATGTTGTGGTAATGGGCAGCCAAGAAGGGGGCCAAATTAAATACTCATGGAAAGTTCCTCTCCGCGGCAGCTGCGACGGCAGCCAGGCCCATCACGCCTTGAAGACTTTGGAGAAACTGCTTTGCAGTTGAATCTATAGCTGCCAATTTTGGTCTCCGTGGAAGAAAGAAGTGGCTTCTCTGCCTCGCTTGTCCGCAACCTAACGAGAGCCCGGAGAAGGTACGATAATAAGCTAATTGCGACTGCCACTTGTCGGAATTTTGACGGGGGCGCCGCCGTTGGCTGGAGAAATGAGGCCTGCTTTGTCTGCTGGGCCCATTAATGATGGTGATTATTCCTGTCTTATGCGCGCACGAATCGACAACCTCATCGTGCGAGCAGGCAAAAAATGCTTCGAAAAGCCAAGAAGAAGCAAATGTCACCCTCTTAAGAGAAAGGGTGCAATTTTCGCCGGCAAATTTTCCTCAAAGAGGGACGATTCTTATTAAATTTTTTTTTTTGCTCTGTGGCGCCGCAAAGAAGAAAAAGTTTCCCTCTGTTTTCCCTGACGCCCGAAATTTGCGCTGCTGTCGTCGCCAAAATTTGAGTCGTAAAGTCTTTAACAGCTCCTCCTGACCTCTTTTTTGAGTGGCTTCTTTTCATTTTGCTCTCCTCCTTTTTGCACAAGTTTTTTAAAGTCCGTCCAGATCGACATAACTAAGCTATCAAGATGGCTCGGTCAAAGTTCTCATGAATAAAGCCTATATAAATTAGCCGTGCAGTTGCGATTGCAATCAATTCTTCTTCCCCGGGTAAGAGACCAAGACAGAAGAAGAGGATTTTTCGCGTGGCAATTTGCAATCTTTGAAGCAAGGAGAGTTCGCCATTTGTTTTTACGATAATGCTTCTGACGCATGCTATCCAGCCATGTTGAGAGCAGACGAGAGCGCTTGAATTTGGAGCAGACGGAGAGGATGACACTTTTGCCAAAATTCTGCCGAGAGGCAGAAATGGCCTTAACGCTCGCAAATTGGTATTATCATTATCAGGCAGCGTCTCTTGTCTCGTCTGCAGCAGCCACTGCAGCAACAGGAGACTCACGTCGTTAACGCAACATGAGGAGGCAGCGCAGTATATATCAACCAAGAGGAACGAGGCAGGGCCACCATCAAAGTGAAGAGAAAGAAATAACAAATGGGTAGAGGGGGCTTCCAGGTCACTCACACACACACACATGTGGAGGGCGCAGTCGGCCGCGGCGGCCCCGGCGGCCGCGGCGGCCACGGCGGCCACGGAGCAGCAGCTGCAGACGTGACCCAGCGTTTTCGTCGGCTAGGACGGAATTTTTATTGAATATGAACCATAATTACGGGGTGAGGGAAAAGAAGAAGAAAGGAGGAGAGCTGTCGAAGACAGAATATGCACGACGTCTCTTCGGCAGCGCTACAGTTATATTGACTCGACTCAGCTCAAAATATTACTGCGTAATCACAGCCTCTGGGGAGAAAGATGCAATTTTGTTGCAAGCATCTAAAAAAAGGAGAAATTGGCTCTTCAGCTCCAAAGGTCGACCTGAATACGGGGCACGTAAAATTTTCTACTTCCCTCCCTTCGATCGCTCGGCTGTTGCATCCGTGGTAAAAGAAAAAGTCAACGTGTTCTTTAAGGCCAACAACAGCAACAAAAACCTCGCCTTTAACGGTGAGGAATGCAACCTGTGCGTGGAAGGAGGGGAGGAAGAAAGCAGCACCAATGACTCCATAATTTGTGTGGATATGAGCGTTGGAGCTCGTAACTTGGGCCTCATCATCAACGTGTTGCGGAGAGATGAGTGGAGGAAGAGGAGGCCAAAGAAGAAAGTGGCGGCGGACGAAAACGAGGGAAGACGAGGTAGCCGAGCTCGGTGTCCTGAACAAATCGCGTCAGTCCGTGTCGAAAACATTAATGGAATTCCTCCAGTCGTCGGACTCCGTCTCCACCGCGTTGGCCAGATGCTCTGGAACAGAGAATCTGGTCCTCTTTTCTTCTGTTCATTCGTCACGAGTGCACCCAAATGCTACCATTGCCAGCTCAAGTCAGTCCGTCTTGGCCAACGTAATCATGTGTTTCTTCTTCACCAGGATGAAGTCGGTCCTGTCGTAATATAAAAAGTCATGATAAACGGCCTGGTCGTACGCTGAGGAGGAGCCAATAGACAAGGTGTGCTCACACTTCTGATCCTCGGTGCTGACGTTGTACGAAGAAGAAAATGACGGATGCCGACAAAGAATCCTTTGACACCTCAAAGGCTTTTTCGCCATAACAAAAGCATGTTTACGACTCTTTCTCCTGCTGGCAAAACTAAGTTGGGACGACGACTGAACCGTAACTGCGAACCAGCTTGAGATAGCAGAGAGATAGAAAAATTATGGAACAAAAAAAAAATCGTGTGGAGGGAGGGCCAGTCTGGTGATCATGCATATGTGTACCTTTGTACGTACGTCCAGGACGTCGCGGTCTCGGTAGCGTCGTAGCTTCTCCCTCGAGCTGATCATGGTTTACGGCCTCTGATAAGGTCCTCCTGTTTAGTCTCGGAGGCCTGGCTAGAGCTATGACCTGGGCCAGACCTAGGCCGACAACTCAATTAAGCCTGGGCGGTTTTTTATCCATCCTCGGCGGCTTAATAAACAATCCCCCCTTTGCTTGATTCAGTCGCCCACCTACCTTCTCGTAAATAAGGGTAATCTCTGCTCCTCTGAATGCACTTCTTCTCTGATAGCGAGCGCGTTTCCGCATGCGTCCGACGTCAACCCGGGCTGGACTCGCCAATGACAACAATGTGTGACGCCAACTAATTCAGTCGTCTCGATGCCATTAACGAATGTAGTCAATACCACTGACACATGTAGATGGACGGACTCACGAGCGGCGGAGCCGCGCGAGCCAGGGAGTGGAGATACTAGATACTTTGCAATCTAGAAAAGCTTTTTAGGAACCTGATTTGACAACAAATCTAGATAATTTTTTTTTCTAGTGTGCTCAACTTTTTGACTGATGGCTAGCGAAAAAACAGACAAAACCCCCCACGGTTTCTGGTATAATAACTGTGCTGCGGGACGGGCGTTCCTACCACTGAATGAGCGTCTTCTACGACAACAATTTATGTCCAGATCTGTGCACTGCGTGTGTGCCTGCGCTTGCTGCGTGCTACTCCTTACGGGACGTCTAACTGCAGTGCGCTGCAACGCCACGCCATCAAATCCCTGAGATGCTCTCTCCTTAGGTGCTTGACCTCATCCACTGTACAGTACGTATGTACAGAACCCCAGCATGGAATGTCTTCCTCGTCGGGCTTAGCGGGCTACCAACGGCGATTAAAAGCAGGGAGAAAATGCATTCTGCTGCCTCCAATGTAAAGCCTCTTTTCATTGCTGCTACAACTATAACAGAAGATACGAATTCAATTACCCTCTACTCAGAGATGAAATATGACGGCCATTAACTCCGTTGCCCTCCTCCTTAAGAATTTTTTCAGCCTGCATGCGGATATTATATACAGGTAGGTACGTATATGTAGCTGTTATTCTCGGCATGACAGCACTCCTGTCTGGGAGTCCTCATCTCGCGCTACCATTTCTTCAGTACGTGGCACTTCTTGCACAAAAGGGTCTCACTGTGGATGTTTTGACAGCCGTCGTCCTCCTGTGACACTCTCATGACACGGTGGTGACCACGTCCATATACACGTATATACGTGAATCACGTGCAATCTGCACAGTACACAGCATGCGGAGCACATCGTATGTGCAGCACATCGTGCGTGCTGCACGTCGTAAGTGCTGCACACAGCACGCAGAGCACAATAGCACGTATGTACAGAGAGGGGAGGCATCAGTGTCCCCTTGGGCAGTTGTGCCAACGTTTTGCCTTATGAAAGGAAATGCCAGCTAGAGAAACGAGATTGCTGCACTCACGCAAGTGCTCCTACAGAGACTTTTCTTTGGTCTGTGTGCGTTAGCATAATTACGTCCTCTTCCCTTCCACGAAATATAGGGGAAGGGGTCATTTTGAAATTTGCCTCCACCCACTTTGCTGCCTGCCAATTTCATCTTGACTGTGCACAAGCTAGGTGTAAAACCTGATGCTCCAGAGACAGGAACTATTCAGGCTATTCTTCTTCACTTTTACTGTCCTTAAGCTGCGTGCACGCCTACGGATTGCCAGGAGCTGAGTATCACAGTCGTGGCTAAGCCGTGCAAAGTCTCCTGCAATAAACCCGCCCTTAGGAGTAGAAGCAACGACTGCGGATCTGTCCGGATGCGTGAGTGTGGTGTCGAACGTTGATTATTATTGCTCGAGTGCACGCAGACCCCATCCTTTTTCGTTCCTTCAACACAAAAGCCATTGCAGCAATACGTAGGTACACACGGCAGCTCTCTGACGCACGCACACACCTGCTGCTGCTATCGTTTTTTTTAGAAGTCAGAGTCGGTCGTCGTCGACGGCCATATAATTATTGTCTCGCTCGCGGGCCGGAACGAGACTCACATTTTGGGCCACGGCGGCGTTATAAACAGATCTTCCAAGAGCAGACAACGAGAAAATGGCACACTTAAGGGAGGGGAGTTTGGTTGGAGAGACCAACGATGGGCAGTGTAATGAGAAGACTCTTTTCCAAGAAGTCAGCGAATTGGCATTTTGCTCGTCTGCCATTGCACTGGTTGGCACTGGCCGAGCAGCGAAGGCCGAGGACGGCACCGTCGCTCAAGAGTTCAACTGTCGTTACAATAAAAACAATGGTGCAGTCGCCCTACCTCATTGTTGTTTGTGTTGTTGCCGCCACTCCCACTTCTGCCGCTGCTCCGTGGAGATTTGGCAGCAGAAGAGTTGGATGTGGAGGCAAGATCTTGTTGTCTGGACTTCATGCTGATCACTGATGAGGAAAGGCCTCTTCAAACACTTGAGGAAATCCAGTCCCCATTAGACTTTGGCGATGCACTCGCTGCTGATGGTAGCGTTTGTACTCATGGAGGCTTCACACGGATGGAAACTGATCGTGTCACAGATCGACGAAGGCAGATCTGTCGAGGCAGATGACAGATGGAAGCTCTGCCTCACTCTCTCTCCGAGGAGATGTTGTGTTTCACGCGCAGGACACCAAAAAACGCTGGTATATTCATGAAGTGTGGACACTGTCACTGCGCGCCAGCAACTGAGTCTCCTACCTTCTTCTCCCGTCCGTCCAGACCACTCCAACAGGTCGCTCCAGCGCCGTCGACGACGATTCCCTCCCTCCCTCTCTCCCCTATCATTTTAGGCAGGAGGCTCAACGCCATCTAGCAGTCCAGGTACCGACCTACCTGGGGAATGGGGCGCAGTCTAATTGGAGCCTGTGGGAAGGAGCAGCCGCCGCAGCCGCCGCAGCCGCCGCAGCCACAGGAGCCGCCGCAGCCGCAGGAGCCGCAGCAGCCATAGCAGTCGCAGCACAACAGCACGCTGTGCGTATACACAGTACGTACGAGTAATAGCGGAGGTAGGGGGAAGGGAAGACGGGCAGGTTGGTGTACGGCATGGGGCACTTTTGGGCAGCGGCAGCAGACAAGCTCCAGTTAACTTTGGAGTAGGCAAGGTATACGTTGATAACAAGAGAGGAGGGAAGTGAAATAGGCAGTAAATTGAGGGAAGTCGTACGCGAGTAATGAAATAAACGCGTCCTTCGCGGTTTTTTTAAGGCTTGTTTTACTGATGGTAGAAATATGCATATGCTGAGCTGTAGGTGTGGACGTGTCTGGCTGAATGGCGCAGTCCTCCCCACAGAACAGTCCGATCTCTTACTCCCCTCCCCCCCTCCCCGTCAACAAGTTGCCTTTACCTTTTGGGTAATCGCGTCTTGGATGCCAAAATATCGCGTGCGAACGCAACCTGTGCCGAGGAGCCAGTGACCGGAGCCAGGAGGAGGAGAAGCGGACCGTACTACTGGAGGCCATACATGTTCACAAGTGGGTTCTGTGATAATGCATGGTGGAGCCATGGAACGACGACAACGTTTGTCTCAATCGAGTCGTCATCAAGCAGCAGCTGCGAGCAGCAGAGTTTATTGCTTAGCTGACTGCTCAAAAGCCTAATGGTAATGATATGAAATGACGTCGACTGGCCGGAGATGGAACGAGTTCTCAGCCGCATTCTTCAGCTCTGGCTTTTCTTCCTATCACTTTTATTGTTGCATACTGTACACTGCGCACGCACGCGGGTCCGGGAAGAGATAAGTAAGTAAAATGGTGATAAATGGCCAAGTTATTGGGCCGCAACCAAGCTCTTGAAGAGCAGCTTGGATCGAGTCCCGGAGCAAAAACAAAGAGCAGCACTGAGCGGCAACAGCCACTTGGGGGACGTTTTTCTGGCCGCCCAAAGTCGCGTGTGAAGCCCAATAATCCAAAAAAGAGAGCGGGGGTCTGGGTCTGATTGGTAATGGAGCCAGAATTTGATCAATCTTGCGTGAACTCAACGGGTAGGGAGAGAGACTAATTGACGAAAGAAGTGGGAAACTGACCGTTCCAAGATCTTGGACATGCCACCTACCCAACACAGCAGGCAGAATCGATGCCCCGCAAAGTTGCCCCACTGCGGAAGACGTAGCAACCTGCTGAAGTGGGCACACGTACTACTCGACGCAACAGGTGTAGCTGGCAACCCTGCGTATCTGTGTGCAGCGAGTTCGACTTTTCCACGGAAAGTCAGGCGGCGGCCGTTAGCGCATTCCATCGGACAAAATTTGCCTCGAGGTCATCTCTTAGCCTCAAAGCATCACTTCAACCAACATTAGCGAAACATCCCTCCTATAAGAGAGGCTTATTCAACACCACAAGCTCCTGATTGAGAGGAGAATCGTGCGGAATAAATTAGTGCCTCGTGATCTTTACACCAAAGGATCTTTTCTGTTTCTTTCATTTTTTTTTCCAACTTGATACCTGCGTCGAGTGCCTACTTGTGGCCTGCGTTATATTGCAAAAGAAGCCACTAGAACTAAGCGTGCAGTTTTTGTTGCGCCAAATCGCTGCCAATTTTTCCAAGCATCTCGCACGTCATTGCCATTTTTCACTCGCACGCTTCACAACAGGCCAGTAGCCCAAGGGGAAACCAAGTAAAGAAGGTGTCAATGAGGAGAAACTCTCTGAGCAGCTAGAGAAAAAAAGAGATTTCTATTTTTCTGCCATCGGCCACTGTCAATCGGACAATTGCAATAACTCCCCGTGCCCGTCGGTGACGGCGGAGGCCGTGGTGGCGGACGTCGCTGCCGCCTGACACCTCCGAGCGATTTAAGTCATGTGGAGGCTGAATTTTTGTTCTCATTCCCTCTGACGCAAAGGTGCCTTCCATACGTACTTGTACACGTTCGTCCCCGTCGCATTTCTCGCCCAAGACTCCTCAAGTTGTTTTCACTCTTGATCCTCTCACCTCAAATTTGCCTGCCTCAGTCTGTGGGATGCATGTGCATCATCATTGGCGAGACTTTCTCCCATTTGGTCCTGGGCACCCGACGAACTTGAGGGAGTTTTTCCATCTCTTTTCACTCGTTTACGCACCCTCAAGTTTCTGACCCCCCCCCTCCTCCCGCAGGCCACGAGAGCACCAATCCATCATTTCAAGGAAAGTGAGAAATCCGAGCCACTGCGAGAACTTCACGAGTGCTTTACCGTTGAACGTACAGTGAACTCCGCCTAATGCGTCACACTCAAGTCCAGGTCAAGATGACCCAATAACAGCAGCCAGAGCAAAGCTTGTGTTCTTGCCATAGGAGCGGCCGAAAAAAGCACTTGTCGCGATAGGGGCTGATGGTGACTTTTGCAGCTTCCAGCACTCGTGTCTGATTGAGCGTCAGAGGAGGCGTCGTTCAGGTGCTCAGCATTCACTTTGTTCGGTCGGAGCTGCCTCAAGTTGCACAGCCCCTAATAAATGAATACGACTGACAATTGCAACCCCAGTAAAGGGTGAGATTAATGCGCGGATAGAGAGAAGTCGTGTCCCGACACCCACGCAACATTGAGTCCGGTCATGCGAGCGCTTTTAGAAAATTCGGGGAAAAAAACCACGTGCTGCTCGACCATCATCTCGTCTCTGGCCTCCTCGCGTGTCTTCTGTACTCACCAAGCATGCACGAATTTGCATTTCCTAGGCTGTCATTTACCATCTCAGAGAAGAATAGCAGATTGAAGATATTTCAAACGTTTCCAGGCTGCGAGGGAGAGATCGAATTCGCTTCGGAGGGTTTTTTTGTACTGTGAAATTAGAACATTGCCAAGACGACGCAGATTGGCACTGCTGGGCATGTCGGATGAGAGTGAGCCCAAAATTTCATCGCTCCGGCACGGTAAGTCTATAATATGTGACAGCACTTAAAATAAGGGATTTTTTGGCTGTGGGAAGGGCTGTTATCAGTGTCGGTGCAGTTTCTTTGCAATGAGGATCAATTTTTGGATCATGATCCAAGTGCAGATGGAATGTGGGCTTTTCTGGGGGCAATTATTGCCACCTTTGTCTGCACAACACCCAGATCCATCTGTCCGTGCGTGTATAACAGTTCACCTTATTCATACCAATGGCTGATAAGAAAAATCGCTGTTTTTCAGCGACGCCACTGACCAGCTGATGACACCCTTTGGAGGGGAGAAATTTGTCTCCTCACACCCCATCAACAGTTTTGTTTTCCTCCATTTTTCCTTCCCTGTGCACGTCTCCTTTTACCACCACCTCTTCCTTGATGACAAAGCTCGCTCGCGTTCTCTAACCTCTCGTTGTCGTCGTCGTCGTCGTCGTCGTCGTCGTCATCGTCGTCGAGACCCAGTGAGCGAAGTGACAAATGATGTTTGGCTACCGCTCTCTTTCCCCCCCGTCGTCCGTGTGCGTGTGCGTGCCCGCGTCTCTCTGGTTCGCCACTCGGGTCCTCCGGAGAAGGCATTACTGAAGACGAAAAGCCAAGAGGGAGTTGAAGAGAAAGGGAAAAAGGGATAAAGGTGTTTTCTTTGGAGGGCCCAAAAGAAGACTCAAAAAGGTCTGAGACGAATCCGGATTAATGTGGGATTAAGGAAAAGAATGGAAGTCGGGCCTCACCCAGGGAAAAGTCTCTCACAGGGTGTCTGAAAGGCTTGTACTGCACAGCAACGATAGCTGACATGCACTTGGTATACGTTTAGCATTGTGCGTACGATGTGTACGCGCACAAATGAGCGGTGTTGCTGGCGCCAGTGAACGCGACGCATTCTTGTCGTCGCGCATGAAGATGCAGTGCGTTGCTGCTTGATCAATAGGTAGCCAGGTCCAGGTATGAAGACTGGCGGTGCCGGGGAAGAAATATTTAGAAAGACAGGTACATTTACATTGTATGCAGATCTCAACCGTCTGTAGTTTTATACGAGGGTGTCCGAAGTGAGTGCAAACGTTTCGTGATTGGTGAGCATCATTAGGAGCCCTAAGGAGAAATAGTTTAGGTTTGGAAACCAGTTTGATCCTACGAAGAAATGGTTATCTTTCTCGCCTCTAGAAATCGTCGCTTGCTCTCTTGTCACCTCCTCCATCTACCACATTTTTTGTCTTCTCTTCTTTCCTCGAATCAGAGCTATGGGAAGCAGAGTGCAGACCGACACTGTACCCACGTACACGTGTGTGACGGAGTTCTGCCCACTCGTCTCTCTGCATGAATGCACTGAGCTGACGACGCGTGCACGGAGTGACATTGTACTTGACGCAGGACACTTCTGGTTATGCTCGTGACACTTGGTGGGCAGGAAAGCGTTGCTGGAGAGAGATTTCCAGATGATCAAATAGGTGCTGCTGCCTGGTCTGTGATCAACATTCCTGGGTGAGCCTGGACTCTGTCATCAAGGGGAAGAAAGACAATTTGTCCAGGTAACGCAGAGAAGAATAACTTCCCATTCAACAGCATGAACAAAGGAGAAGAAATCGGCCAAGCAGACACCTCCACTTCTAGCAAGATTTCTTCGGATGCTTATTTATGCATAGCAGGCGAGGAGGCATCATTACTGGCGTATGACGATAATAATGATAATGGTGAGATCGTGCATCAGCCACTGCTGGCGACTCCGGAGGGCGTCGTCGTCACCTCGAGCGGCGTCTGGATGGCTAAAGACCTTGGTGCCGGCAGCATCAGGAGGAGGAAGCCAAAATTGTCTCCGCGTTGTTGCCGCTGCGAACGTTGGAGCGCCGCCGCAGCCGTCGCCACCGTGGTGTTTGTCGACGCGAAGAAGACATTAGGAGCCGGCGGCAACGACCTGTTATCAAGCGAGGAAAGCGAACGAGAGAATGAGAGTAATGACGACAATCAGAGCAGGAAACCGATCAGGTTCTTCTCCATAGTCACTTGCTGCGTTCACAGAGTGACTCTCTTCACTCTGTTGCGGGAGCAAAACAACGAGGGGACGAATGCTGAAAGTGACAACACTGAGTCCTTGCACACCCAAGCTTCTTTGCGAGCCCTGGGCCAGCCTGTTACGCTGGCAGAGGACCTTGGCGAGGTTTCTTGCAGTCCTGCATTTGACGGTGAGCGGCTGGCATTGGCTTTGTCCTCTGAGACTTGGTTCTTGTCTCTGAAGTACTGCGCCAATAGACGCACCGTCAGTCGCGTGGACCATGAGGCCACCCTGGAGACAGGCGAGCCCACTGCCTGGATGCAGTTTGTCCGAGTCGAGAATCACGCTCGGCGTGATTTACTCGCCACAGTCTCGTTCTTTGGGCGGGTCGCCCTCTGGTGCATCGATCCGGAGTCTCATGCACCTTCGCTGGAATGCGTGCGCGAGGCATCGGAATTCTTCGGCCGCCGCCAACGCGGCTGCCACGCGGCTGCTTACTCTTCCAGAAACGGCATCCTGGCTCTGGGAAATCGAAGCGGCGATGTCTATCTGCTGGAGCTGCTGTTCTGCTCGGAATCCGACCGAGTCACGATTCAAATGATCGGGTCGTTAACAGTGGCGACAGCTATGAGGCGAGCTCTACTAATGTGCAGCACTTCTCAGGAGGAGAAGGAGGAGGAGGTGGTGGTGGCGATGGAGAAGGAGGAGGCGGAGGCAACCATCTCTCCTCCGAGAATTTCAGTACGAGCTCAGAGGCGTGCCAAGGGCAACAATGTGCAGCAGCAGCTCCAGCACCAGCAGCAGAGATCAGTCGATAATAATGATGTGGAGGTGGCCTGCCACATTCAGGGCCTGGCATTTGTCAGCTTCGAGGGCCGCGCTCCAGACAACTCTACAGATGAAGACGTTGATGAGGATCTGGCTGTTGCGATGTCAGCAAAAACAGGGAAGTCATTATTATTGTTTGTTCGTGCTCCTGGAGCCTCCAGTAGCGCGCCCTGCGACAGCGCCTCGACCTACCACTATTATACTTATAGCGTGGGTGCTTGTATGATGTTGCACAGCACAGGTACGGGCTCGTTACTGGCAATTGCCAATAGTCCAGTTCTGCAGGGACCTGCAGACTAACCTGAAACTCTCTCCTCTCATTACTTTGGGCTTAATTGCACTTTACCGGTGAATGACGCGCACTTTGCCGTTCGCAGAAAAGGAAAAAACAACGAGTGCGCACTTTCAGATCCACCCGGGCACTTTAGCAAGTGTCCAGACCTTGCCTTACACTACACTACAGTCAGTCAGTCAGTCAGTATTACAGTGAATGTCTCTCTCTTCCAGATGTCATCACGGCCACCCCGCCCTTGCTCGTTGTTAGCAGTGGCTTGGGAATTGCTCTCGTTGACGTCCGATCTCGCGAAATTTGCTGCCCACCGCTGCTCTTTCCCACGTTGTTCGACGGGGCTGTGTGCAGCACGCTGGTGTCGGCGCAGGTTCTTTCCAGCTCTGTCTCTGATGAGGAAAATGACAAGACCAAATTCACCTGTCTGGCAACCAGAGCACTGTCAAACAGGACCGTTGCCTTCGACGTCATCGTCAAGCATCCGTCACCACCGGGGGCGGAGAAGTCGAATGAATCGCCGGTGTCGGCGGTTGCGCGGTCCCGCATCTCGGCAGACAGCTACTTCCTCACCCAGTGCTGCAATCCTCCTCCTCAGGACCAATTGCTTCCCTACTCAGTTCGCCATCATCACAATGATGGACAGCATCATGGGCGAAAGATGACTGCAGAAGTGGCGGCGCCGCCGACGTGGCAGAGGAGAGCAATCAAGTCGAGCGGCTACAACGACTCCAAGCAGCAGCCTGTGCGCGTCATGTTCAGGCCGCAAATCAATACGCAAAAAGCCTCTGCCAGACAAAAGAAGAAAAACACCGCTATTACAATGCCTGCCATTGAGAGGAAAGTCAATAATGACGACGATTGCTCTTCTGCTACTAAATATGAGAGCAAGGGGCAATTAGGAAGGGCTCGATGGTCTCTGATGCCTGAAGAGGAAACCATCAAGACAGCAGGAGAGAAAAAGAAAAATTCCCTTTCTTCGACTGCTCCTCCCGCCCGTTTTTGCGCTTGCCCGCAGGTGTGGACGACCGAGGGGGCAAAAAACCGGGTGACTTTTTGCCCTCCGCTGCCTGCGGCTGCGGCTGCGGCGACTTCTCCAGCGGCTGGTTCGGCTCTGGCGGCTTGCTCGAGTGCGGACTCCACTGTACAGGTGTGGGGCCCCAAGGCTCTGTCGCGGCTGCTCCAAGACCGTTTAAAAAGGGGTGAGGGGAGAGAAATTACACGCTCTATTACTCCTCTGCCCTTCATCATATGGGAAGAGTGAAGGGGTTATTGCGCGCCCGCTTTTTACTCTGCTTGCGCGTGCGCGGATTGTAAATGAAACTCAATTTCAGCGGTCTTTTTTGCCTCTTCCCGGCGCTCACGTGAAGACCCCTCACATTATTCAACGTCTTGAATACAATTCTTTTCCGTTCTCCTGTCTTTACCTACATACATATGTGCTTATAGATGGATCTGGCTTCACCCTGATGGGCAACGCCGGGCCAGTTCTCTCGTCCAGCTTTTCGCACTCGGGTGTCTTTCTCGCCACCGCCGGAAAGGACAAGATCGTCAACATCTGGAATTGGGCACAGAAGAGATGCGTCCTCGACGTCTGCGCCAAAGCTGGATGGGGCAAGGCCAGGAATGGCTTGGGAAGCAACCAGCCGAGCCGCAAGATAAATTCTTCCATCTTTCCAGAGGAAGTCATCAAGTCCCAGTTCTTTTACTTGGACAAGTTTCTGTTGACAGCATCAGGCAACAAGATCTTCTTTCACGCCATCAGCCTCGACGATCGCGAAGGCAACGACAACTGGCACAAGCTGGTCAAATCAATCACCCTCGTCGAGTGCAAGCGCCTCACAGACGTCTCGGCGTGCAATCAGTTTCACTCTCACCTGGTCCTCTGCGCGTGCTCTGACCGCCACGTCAGGGTGCTCGATTTGTCCACCGGTCAAGGATCGGCTGTGGTTCTGGCGCAAGAGGTTCACCGGAGGCAGATCCACTCGGTGGTGCAGCCTCCAGGCGGAGCTGCCGTCGACCTGTTTGCCACTGCGGCCGCTGGAGATGGAGTCAAATTATGGGATCTGAGGACATTCGGCAGGCCCAGGGCTGGGCAGGGTGGGGGCTCGGTCAGGCGGATAGACGTGCCCACGGGGCCTCACTCGGCTGCCGGGACGGAGGCCACGATGGGGGGCAGGATCGGATGTGGGATCGCACTCACGTCGTGTATGAGGTTCCTGGCAGCAGGTGCGACTGACGGGGCCGTTTACACGGTAATTATAGAGAACAATTGTGGTCAAACGTGCCTCTTCAAGAAGGAACGGAGGGCATAACATACGCATGTACAGTGTGTACTCGCATCAGTCAGTACTGAAATGCAACGCATATAGACGCAAATCTATGAATTCCATTGGCATCACGAACTGCTAACCGATTGTGACAGGCTAGCTAGCGCGTGTGTTTACATACTTGAAGGCGCTACAGCTTTGCTCACCTGTCAACCCAGCAACGTACTATACGTAGATTTTTGCACTGCTGCAACTGCTTCCACCGCAGGTATGCGATGCACGACAATTTGCACATGCTGCAATTAGTGTTGGACTTGTACAAACTGTATAATAAATAAATCAAACTAATAGCTGCATTTTCCAGTATGACCTGCGGCGGACGCGGAGCCACCTAAGTCGATTGATGGCAACGAATCAGCCTTCGGCAGTCACAGATGTCGCATTCTCGGGCAACGACGTCCTCATGGCTGCAGCTACACAGGACGGGAAAGTCACAGTGTTTGCTCAATGATGCTTAGGAAAGAAAATACATTTGTACGAATTAATTTTAGTTTTTGAAGACAAACAATTCATAACAACGGAACAGAAAGATATCGTAGAGGTGGAGTCGTCAGAGTTGCTTTGAAGTTATTTCTTTTCACCAAGAACTTATCCATTCTGAACACTTTTACCACCATTTTCTTCCGATGAAGTGCCAACTTTTTATGTTCGGTAAATAGCGAGTGTAACCATCACTCGTATGAACATTTGTAACGTGATTTAAATAGCAAAAGTGCTGTTTCAAAGTTATCGCAATATATCAGTTCCGGTGGCTGCTTAACTTTTGGCTCCCACTTTATGCTTGTTTTACTAACAAATATGTCTTGTACTCCGTCTTGTTGAAGAAGTGGCATTTTGATCGTTGACTTTGTTTGTTTTTTTTTCACTTCTTGTCAGCATCAAAAGTCGCTGCACTGAACAAGTTCTCTCAGTCGTCCGACGTGAACCAAATTTGTCAACATGGTCATTGTTACGAGAGCTTCCAGTACAATGGAGCAGACCTTAATTCTACTGTCCGTCCTCACGCCCCCGGTGCGATACAACTCTTTCTTTGCACAACTTTCAAGTCAGCTGATCTCACCTCCGCGCGCATCTCGCATCCCTCCTTGATGTTGTTGCTCGCGTGCAACGCCCAAGGCTTGATCCGCAACAAAAAGCTCGTGGTTGATTCTCTCTCTCTCTTTCTCGTTAACCCTTTGGCGTAAGATGCGAGGAAACGCGGCGGCGAAGGCGGTGACGGCGGCGGCGGCGGCGGCGGCAATTTTTCCTGCATCCTCCTCCAGAATTATGCAAATCGGTTCCAAGAATCCTTTTTTTCACGCCCTTAGGCAGCCTCTGCTTGGGCACTCCTTGACTAGGATGAAAGATGCCCAACGTGATAGCCCTTTTAGTGGGCCCAATGAACGGTCGGCGAGAAGACTCTGGAGAGGAGGCAGGCAACGATTTTTAAAGGGGGGTCTCAACCCTCACCCTTTCTGCATAAGCATGGTTCCCCCCCCCCCCTTCGATCACCACCCGCCTGTGGGTTGCCTCCTGTCGCATGAGCCTCGAATGTCTGGAATTTGGGTGCACAACTGGAAAGAAATGCATTTTCATCGCTGTCTTCCAAAGCCCACCCAAATATAATAAACTGGGCATATTTTCTTACTCTGAAAAGAGTGTTGGACACTGGAGAGAGATTTGCAAAAATGATCAGCGCTCACGCTCGCATTCACTCCTTTTGCTGAAATCAGTTATGCGCACAAGTAGCGAAAGTAGCGAAAGTCACGATGCTCGCGAGCAGAGTTTTTAAATTCCTACCCTCGACCAGCGCATAATTGATCAGAGCATTGGCTTCTCCTTCAATGTACCGTACGTACGCGCGTAAGCTGCACACGTCTTTACAATGACAAAGCGCCCGGAAGGAAGGCCTCGAGCGTCACAGCATGAATGCCTGCGAGATCCTCGAGGAGGTCGAGAGTCTCGTTTGGTCTTACCGATGAGGTAATCACGATCGCCGGCGCCGCCGCCTGCTGGCGCTGCCGCCATCGCGTGCAGTGCCATTTCTTTGTAATTGGTATGTTCGCATCGCCCGGACTTAGCTGACATGCTCGCGTGCATTCCATCGTAATAATTTAGGCTCCGTGTGTACACCTACAGTGGGCTTACGCAGCAGAAGCAGTAGTGGTCCATTGTACCACCGTGTGTTGGTATACACACACACATGAGTAGACGTCACAACGCTCTTCACAATTACCATGTGTGGAGTCGTCGCTTGGTATGCGAGCCTCAAGGCTCGTCTGTGTCCTCCTCGTGGCTGGCCACCTATCTGGGCACCATTAGCCAATAAATATGAATGATGCAGCTCGACGGAGACACACACAAAAAAACTAGACTGGCGAGTCAGTCCACAGCAGTACTGACTATAGCGACCTGCTGCGCCTACAGAGCGACTGTGTCCTTTTTGCACAAATTAACCCCCGTAACGGTCCTTTTTTCGACGGCAAACTCAAAGGCACACGCAATGTTGAGTGTTTCGGTCCGTCACTTATGCTGTAATCGGATCAAAGTGCTAATGGCGCATTGAACAGAGAAGCAGACTGATTGGAAGAGAAGGCGCCAAGACCCTTGCCCAGTCTTAGACTCCCTCTTTGTTGTACTAGGATTAGTCACAAAAAGGCAACTCTTTCAGCTAATCTGCAGAAGTTCCGAGCATATTTTGCAGTTGAAAAGAGCCTTTAAGAAAGATAAGGAAGAATGGTTTAATGCATGCCAGCAGGAGATGTAGCGAAAATGCATCGCAGTCTTGCCAAAACAGGGAGAGAGTGAGGGCAAAAATGCCATTTGCACAGATTCTTTTTCACCGGTCCTGAGAACGACACCCCAGGCTAGTAACGAACTCGTCAGATATACTACGTACATACTGCGTAAAACCCACACGTGCGTGGGTACCCTGAGGTGGAGAGGTAGCATGTCTCCTTGTGTAAACGTGGTACGAATTGCTGGAACGTTTTCACGCGATTCAGCGTCCACCCATGGATGAGCCCAACCTTAACTGAAGCTGGGTTACAGTGACTCCTCAAAGTCACTATAATATACATATGTAGTGGGTTCAGTAATTGTAGGGATTTACAATCTCTCGTCGGTCTGGGGTGCGGACAGAGCTCGGCAGCGGCGTCGGTTGCTTTCTTTTTGTTTAGCTTGCACCCACTGCAGCGTGATGGGGATCGATAAATCAACAGCGTTACTGCCAGCAGCAACTGCAGCAGCGACGGCGGCGGCGACAACGGCCGCGGCCGCCACAGCAGCGGCAGCAGCCAAAGGTCTCTGGTAGTGCGTGAGAGAAAGCCAAAGGGACTTTCGTGGAGAGAGAGCGCTTAAACAGCTGCGCTGTACGTGTATGTAGCAATTGTATAGGCTACAACAGTAGTAAAAGCTGTGCCACACGGGGTGGAAGTGGAAGCACAACCAAACCGATCCTCTCTGCTCGATATTTCGGTGGCCATTGATCGTCCTAATCTGACCGGTTTGTTGAGGAGGCTTCCACACCACGCAAAATACACCCGGCTTCCTCAAATGGCGCCCTGATTGTCTTCACCCAAGGAGGTAAACCTACCTTAGCTGTTTCTTCAAGTCGAACCGTCTTCCCCATTGTGGTGGGTACATATTGAGCAGTCGAGGCAGCCCAAACAGTCAGAGCAAGTGCGACAGTGACACTCGTTCTTTATCCTGTCGGACTGGGCGCTCGTGGCATGAATGTCTGCACGGACGCCAAGGTCAATTTCAAGCCCTCGGTCAATTGTGTCACGGACCAGTGGCCATAGCTTTGATGGTCCCAGTAACACCTCAGTTCCACGTACTTCGAGTCATGGTCAAGCAGCAATAAATTCTTCTGACCCAGACAAACCTGGCGAGCAGACCCATCGACGTTGCACTTGACGTCGTCGTAGTGACAGTGGCTGTGTGCCCTTTCAAAATACCGATTGATAACAGGCGCAGCACGTGCAACATCCACTCACTCTCACTCTCTCACTCACTCAGTCGCTGAAGTGACGTGGAGGAAACGAATGCACTGCAGGGGCTCCGAAGGCTTCGAAGGCTCCGAGTGGCACTCATTATGTCTCCTTCTTCGGTCCTTTCGGAAAGTCATTATCAAAGATTGCGAATGGAGCGGTTGATTTATTGACATACGACCTTATCGGTACGATTAAAGGGAAGAAAGAAAGAGCTTTGCTGCTTGGGCCTGTTTTCCTCGTGATGGAAGAAATCATTATGGCCGGGAAAGAAGTATCATTTAATGGCACAGTCAAGGTCCTTTCATTTTCATTCTCCCGACATCACGCATTAGCACGCACATTAATATTGTGGCTGATTCACGCGCTCCACTTATTGCCTCGTATCCGTCTATGTATTGACATTAGGAGCGTCGGGGAATGCCGTCATGGACGTGGTCAGGTCGAACATGAAGCACCATCAAGCCGCTGCCACAACGACCTCTTCGAAGTCGTCAACCGCTGCCGCAGCCGCAGCCGCAGCAGCCGCGGCAGCCGCCATGACATCAGACCAGCAACAGAGTTTAGCTGCCAAGATGCTGCTCGACAGAGTTCCCGGTTCGATCCCCGGCGCATCCACTGCCCCGGGACTCCTGGGGGCGCGGCCTCCCACCGCCGCAGCACTGGTGCGGCCTCTTGCGGCTGCTATTTCCGCCGCCGCCGCAGTGGCCGCGGCTGCAGCGGCCAGTAACAACCAGCAGCCGCCTCCGCACCCTCCTCCGAGGCCGCAGATCAACCGCCATCTGCAGCAACTGGAGAATGAACGCCGTAGAAAGATTGCGGCCAAATGCATGGAGCTGGAGGAAATGCTGGAATCACAGGGGTGCGTAGAGACTTTCGGTAGAAATCGGTCCAGCTTGAGAGTAACGTCTGTGCCTCCCATCGCAGCCTCTCGCCGAAGGAAATTGAGGCCAAGGTGTCTTCCTTCCGCGCGCTTCTGCTGCGCCAGGCCAACCTTTTGCAGCCCGTCTTTACCAACAACCCCCTGGCGTCTAGGCTATTTGGCAGCAGCACCAGTGGCAAACAGACTGGAACCATCAACGGGTGAGTGAAAAAAATAACTGGATATTGCCGAATCTGAGAACCACCCACGACGAGGGAGCATTAGCAACAATATGATGGAGATTAGGTTGGTGGCCCCATTAATTGTCGACATGACGACAGCCTGAAGTCACCGTCGTCCACAAACCAAGTGTGTGTTCGCACGGTCTCGAAAATTACAGCATTCAAAATCTGTCACAAGCTCGACATCTGGGTGGAAATGTCTCGAACTAGTGTCAAAGCTGCTCTTTGCTGGCAGTCAAGGTCTCGGCTTGCCACAAGCAAAAGTGAAGCTTTTCTTTTACACTACAGTATGCAAACACATCTTGGTATGGGTTTAAGCACCCATTTACTTTCGGTATGGGTTTGAGCACCCACGTGAAACAAACATATCGAGCTGCGCCACACCGATTCGTCAATGTCGACATTTTTCTGTTATTTGACACCGCGTCACGTTTGCAAAAAAAAAGAAGACAAAGTGCAAAATTGTAATTTTGAGCAGTTTTTAAAGTGAGGCATTTTTTTCCTAAGGAAGCCTGTGTTGAAGGTGGTCCCTATGAGACGCGCTTCTGACACGGCAGCGTCTTTCCGAACGTGAACGCACGAGCCCGGGGCGGGGGATGGGGATGGGGGGGGACGTGGTGGACTGGTCTGCCTACATCACAATAGCGAGATTCTGAGGCACGTGACAATGTCTTATTAGGGGGGGGAGGAGGAATGGCGAGTTGTATCATTTTCTGGGCAAGATTCTGCCCCGGGCAAGAAACAATGAGCGGACTTGTTGCATGGATGGCGAAAATGATGCATCGCCAAGTCATCTCAGATAATGAGGTCACTTTGAGCAAGCAACTAGTACGTGTGTAGGTATAAATAGACGAGCCGCCACCGTTTCGAATTCATTTCCACCTGTCTTCTAGCGTCAGTGAGGCACCAGCAACCCCCCAAAAAAGGACTGGGGCTGCAGCAAATGACGAATGGTACTTTTATTTCTTTTGCCTACTTAGCGGTCGATTTATCAATGCCCTCTTACCACGTGTACTATACATTGTACCTCTGCTTCTTATTCCCTGTTTGCCCTTTTCGTGACGGTCTCGTCCAACACGCGACGATCGCTTTCTTACTCCTCCATGTGGTTGTTGGCTGGAAGGCAGGAAAAAAAGTGAGTGAAAGAGACAGAAGAACGCAATTTGCCCACAAAAAAGGGCAATATCACTTCTGAGAATCTTCTACGAGTCAAGTTCAGACGCTTCTCCAAAACTTTATTGCCTAATGAGCAAAAAGATGGAGGACAACGCACTGTACACATTCTACGAATACGTCGAGCCCAACTGCAGCACACTCACCGAGTACGTGTGGTGCTTGCTCAGCAGCAGGAACACGCAAAGCTTTTCTCCCTCTCATCTCTGGAGGAAGACACGACATTAAGCAATTTGCTCGGATGATGCAGAAGTAGCAGCTCTGGCAAAACGTCGCCCCGAGTGGAGGAAAGAAAGCTAAACTTGACTCTGCTGCAGTTATTTGTAGCCATATACGGAGACCACGGACCCGTCGCTCTTCCACTTATGGTGGCGACCTCCAAAAACTTATACTTAAGAAAATGAGGAGATGAGAGAGCCAAATGACGGGTGTAAAAAGTTAGATTTATGTCTAGGATATCAAGCCAAAAGCGCAGGAGGCGACTACGTGAAGGGGCGTTGACCCAGCAAAAGCGGTTGAACTTGCGAGCGACGACGTCGTCGACGACGACGACTCGTTAAAGAAAAAAAAGAACCCCGAGTCGCCGACAGTTCCTACTTATCGCACACACACAGGCAATCAGCGGAGAAGAGGGGAAGGCGCAATATTGTTGCTCTCTTTCTGTAGTATCTCTCTCTGTTATGGCATTATAATTACACCGTTCGTCTGCTCTCTGCTGCCATGGTGTACGACGCTGCGTGCGTGCGTACAGGTAACAGAGGTAACGCCAGGGGCCATTTCAGACAGAGAAGGAGGGAACGTTTGAGCCTGGCAAAAGCGTTTTGCTTAATGTATCCTTCAAAATTGCCCATTGCAGACAAAGAAACAGAACAGTGCATACGGATGCCTCCGTCCAAAACTTGCAAACCAGCGCGCCGGCTTCATGCCCGAAAGCATCGAGCTCTGCAACGAGCATTTTTTTCCTCAAAGAGGTAGAGATCTCCAAACAGTTCCAAATGGAGGGACAGAAGAGGAAATGATTCCTGCGGTAGCATACAATTTCCTTCCATTACGGTCTTGACCCTGACAGGCGAAGTGAGGTCCTTTTTTTCACTTGAACAGGAGCTGCGAGCTTGTTAGAGTGGTCAAGTTCCACGATTTCGTGTGACTGGAGGGTACGACTCCAAATTTGCTCGTCTATTTCGCACGAAATGTTTGCAAAATATCGACCACTGAGTAGAGAAGAGCTAAGGACCAAAGTCTGTTGGAGAAGGTGAAGTTGGATAAAAGAGCGATCTTATGCTACTGTGCTGCAGCTGCGCGGCTGCGGCGGCAGCAACAACAGCATTGGTAGCATCTCTCTGCTCCCGGACCGTCGACAAGTGCAAGGGATGGCACACCCGGCCAGATGCTGAGAGAGGATCGGGAAAGAGAAAGCCAGCAGCTTCTGACTCACTCTTTGGAGGCGATTGCTTTCTTTTTTGGGTGGTCTCAGTGCCGGAGGGACTTCTCTCCGGCAGCCATTGCAGGGAGAAATGGAGGGAGGAGGAAAAGTGAATGTCTCTGATTGTGCCTTGATCTCAGAGGCATCTTTTCTTCAAAGACAAGAGAGACTCCTTCTTGTCGTCTGTGCCACCGGTACAAAGAAAGCAAAAGCTGAAGGCCCTGAAACAGATCCAGGGTTAGAGTGATTTGAGGAAACTGTGCGGTAGCTACCATCAAAGGAATGCTCCGAATGTTTCATACCAGTCACAAAATGAAGTGAACTCAAGAAAGAAAAATACTGCATTCAAGTCTTCCAAAGTCTACGCTGAAATGTGCAGGCAGTTGTCAAGTCATCCACGTCTTCCAAGATTTTATATCTGTTTGTAATCGTCAACTCTAGCTGTGTCTACAACAAGTCTTCCAAACATCCATACCGTAGCAGAGAATAAGTATATTATTTTGCAAGCGAAATGAATCACTCCAAAACGTTAGACGACGTAGAGATCGTGCGCCGTCTGTGCGATGGCGCAATCAGTCGACTTCTGGTCAACAACTTGCGCCAGAGCGGCGGGGCAAGTGGCAGCAGCCACCTCCAGCACCCCCAAGGTCTACAGCAGCTCCAAGTATCAAACTTCAAGAGCAGCCAACAACGTTTTCGGCAGTTTAATAGTAGGTTCGGATCATCAACAGTTTCTTCGAAACAGCAACAGTACAATGCTGCGGCTGCCGCGGCCGCTGTAGCCTTGAACAGGCTAAACAGCAACAACCCGTTGTTCTCCTCGTTTTTGGCGGCTTTTGCAGCCGCCTCCGCTGCCGGGGTCAGGAAGGTCGACAGGCAGACGCAGACGACTAACATCAAGGGGAAAAGGTGCTAAACGTCGGCTCTATTGCTAAATTTAGACAAACGTGTCCAACAGAGTTTTGCCCGCTGATGAATGTTTCATAACATACTGCAGGTACAGCACACGTTCCCAGCGTACGTCATTTTGTGCGGCAGACACGCGTGTGCCCATGTAACGTCACATATCATGCCAACGCAATGACGATCGTCCCAACCTCCTGGAATACTTACGTACCAACGTACATCAACTCTTTTCCTCTGAACATAAAATTTCAATGCAGTTTTGGCCTTTGTAGTGTAGTACTCATGTGTAATAGCTTAGATGGGCCCACAAATGAGCGCAGATTGCATCTGAAGTACTTGTCTTGATGATGATAATGGATGTGATTGTAGACGACTGTCTTAAAATGGCTCATTTCTCTTGCAGAATCGGTTGCGCAGATGTGTTTCACCGTAGAAAGAGAAGGTAATAACCACTCATTGCGCGACGCACTCGTCCTGTCCTTTGCCCATGCTAAAGGCTGTCGTGCTTATCTCCTTTAGCCCGTCTCCTTCTAAAGGCCGCCGTCATAGAAGCCGCAAGAGGAAGAAGTGCAAGAAGGACAGGAAGAGGGACAAGAAGAGACGCAAGAGAAGTCGTCGTCGGAGACGTAGTAGAAGCTCCGACTCCGAGGACAGAAGAAGATCGACCTCAAGGAGGTAATAATGGCCATAGAAGTAGAAGTACTGAACAGCAGTTTTTTCTTTGGTATTGACGTACCATGTGTAAAGGATCGCGTTGGCCATGCAACTACTGGCTTGCTTGGTTCTGCTCATATACATACGTATTTATTCTCGTACTACTACACTGTATTTATGCCTACTTACCCTAGCGATTTACTATGCAATTTATTTGATTCTGCATACATTATACGCTCTTCAAACAGTGAAAGGATTCCAATGAAGCCGCAGGTAAAGATATTACCATACTACTTCAGATTTGGTTGGAAAGGGGCATAGATATAGGGAGGGCTGGAGTGAAAGAGAACAATGATGTGAAACACGTACATATTGCGACGATTTCTTTATGAACTGAATGCTCGCCTACAATATTCTTATGTTCAGTTATTTGGGTCTTTTCTTACTTTCTCGTGTTGCACCACAGACATAGTTCTTTGAGAGGTATCCACTACAATTACAGATAACTAAGATACAGACATCCTCTTGGTTGATTCCTCTTTCGTTGAGAAGCCGTGAACATTGAGAAATTGGGTTCCAAATCCCAAGGATGAAGCAAGAATATACCATGCAAATGGTGGCTGGCTGATGTTAAAAGAATTCGATTTCTCTGTGTATGCGACCCAGGACTGAATTTTCAACGCTGTTTAGAGTGACTTTACAAGAGACAATGTTGTGCTATTCATCTTTTGTTTGAATTTGTGTAGTGGAAACGCTCGCAACATCGCCTCTCGTAAGCTGACCCTCCTCACACACATACACGCACACATACACGCCACATTCACACATTTATAGTCAGTGTCGTGTTGCTACTACCATTTAAGTGACGTCACTTTTGTAGGCGTGAAGTCAATGACTGTGACGTCTTACGGACTTTTTTTCTGATCTTTCCAGTTCCTCCCGGTCTGGCAGTGGCAGATCAAGGCATAACTCACGGAGTAGTAAAGAGACGTTCAAGGAGGAGGACAGGAAGGTGGAGAACGAAGAGACCAAAGAGCATGCAGAGCCAAAGTCCGAAGCAGTCATTACCAAGGAGGTAAGACTCGACCCTGGCCTTGTCTGAGCCACACTTTTCGCCCTATTCTGCTATAGCATCCACAAAAGTACGAAAGCAATCTTAATTCCTGCTACCTGATTAATTATCCCCTTAACTTTCTTGCACAATGTGAACGTACAACCCTCGTCAAGTCATGATGGTCACCCTTGCTTTTATAAGTTAGTATGAGGTTGTCCTTAGACACAGGTAGCCTTGATTTTTACCTAAGGTAGTCTTAATTAAGGTGTCATGTTATTGCTATTTTTCCTTATACTGTATATGTGTGCACGTATTGATAAAAGTCTTGTAATATCATTTCCACGGCCACAGAACCAGTTGGATTTTGTTTTTCCGTAAGTACAACATGAGAAGGTTCATCATCTCAATTAATGCTAGATTTATGGTATGCAAGTTGTGGTGGTGGAATCCAATGCACAATCAACCTCCTAACGCTGAGTAATCCACACGTTGGTGAAAAAAGGCAGCATCTGTCCCCCAAAGCATGAAAAAGAAGTTCTTTTCAAGTCTTACATGTCCTCTTTTATTCCTTTCCGTAGCTAAAACTTAATGCCTGGCCACTCAGTGCATAGTTGTATAAGCTGCGGCAATGCCCCTAGATCACAATCACCAGACCCTTGGCAAGATCAGCATTCATAATGATGATTACTTCTTCTTCGCTTCTCGCAGGAGTCTTCATCAGAAAAGAAGAAGCGCAAGAAGAAGACACGAGCCAGATCACAGTCGCGGTCCCCCTCGAGAGAACGGTCTCGGCACAGGTGAGTGAGTGCTGAGGTCGTCAACAGTGCTGGGACACTGGGATAGCGCTTCAACGTACCGTATGTGTCACGCATGATGTTCATCTCGTGTTGCTCGGCAGGTCCTCCGAGAAGAAGAAGAAGAGACGGAAGAAGAAGAAGCGGCGTCGGTCAGTGGACTGCGAGTCGCCCGAGGATGGCGGCAGCAAGACCAAGAAGAGGTCCCTCGTCCCCTACAATGACGACGACGTAAAGGAGAGAACACCCAAGGATACTGATCGCAGGGGAAGCGCAGACACGTCCTCCTCGTCCAAGAACATCGTCATTACGAGCATTGACGATATCCCTACACTAGAAGAGGTAAGCAAAGCTGTCAAGAAAGAGCATGACGAAGAAGGAGATAAAGAAGGAAACGCATCAATGGCAGAAAAGTCAAAGAGCACCTGCAACAAGCTAACGTTTCAGATCAAGAGAAATTTTTTTAAGAGAAGGATCTCAGAAAAGAGTCCAGCTGCAGAGGCTGAGGCATCACCAGGATCAACATCACAGGCGATCACGAAGTCTGTCACGCCGACCACCAAAAAGTTCCCTTTGCACCCATCCGTGGCCCAACTGCCGGCCCCACCCAAGATGTTGATAGCGAGGAACAAGAACAATCTCAAGTTCCCCAAGTTCCTGCCCCGCCTGAACAACAACGCAGCTGGTTCTTCTTTGGGCAACAGAACAGTCAAGAAGAAGGAGAGGAGGGGGAGCTCCGAGGAGAGATCAAGATCCAGGCAAGTTCAGCGTGAAAGCCGCACTCAGTCAGTTCATTTGAGCAGCAAATTTTACCTCTCTGCAGGTCGCGAAGTTATTACTCTTCACGAAGCAGCTCAAGGAGCTACAGCAGCAGGTCAAGCAGCAGAAGTAGAAGTCGCTCCCGGTCGGTCTCTATCCCTAGAAGAAGTGGATCACCGTCATTCCTAGAGAGAAGGAGGATCACAAGGTACGCTATAACCTGGTCATTGCAAAAACTCATGAGCTGTCAATTATGTCTGTCCTCCTCAGCGCCCGCAAGCGCCCAATTCCCTACAAGCGCAAGACCTACAACTACTACTACGACTACTCTTCCTCTGAGAGCAGCACCTACAGTGACGACGACGACCGCAGTTTTAGCAGCGGCCGCTCCCTGCGCAGCAGTAGCAGGTCCACCAGGTCAAGGAGCAAACAGAGATCTTGGTCACGAAGCAGGAGTAGATCGTTTAGCCCTTGAAGACCTTGTTAATCTAGTCACTTCAGCTTAGCAAATAAGAAGAGCAAATACCCTTTCCACGTCCTCTAGAAGATACTCGTCATGCTTCATATGCTGTAGCTCAGTTAAATCATACCATAGTGTGCAATACACAGTTTAAGGTCAACGTGTAGAAGGTCATAATCTCTTTACTTGCGCGTACGAGCTTTCCGTACTCCATTCATCGGCGTTATGGTGCATTAAAGTAGCAAGTAGGAGAGGATGAATTTTTTGTACTTTGTTGTACAAAAAGTTAATCCTCTCCCTCTTCTTCTTACTCCTCACCTGCCTCCTGGATTGCTTTGACCAAGATTCTTGCCGTCGTCAGGATGGTGGCCAACTTCACCAACGCTGGAGGAGGGGGACTGTCTGCCGCTACACCACATGCCATCTCTTCCGAAGCGTACTTATGGCGTACTCTCAACATGAGACCCCGTATCTAGGTGTCGTATCTGGCGCACTTGACGTTCTCACCCAAGACTTCCTCCATGGACACCTTGATGAGCTTCCGGATGTAAGGGAGCCCGGAATTCTGCACGAGGATTTTCGAAAAGGACATTGGTTAACGCCTTGAGCATGACGGTATTCCTGATGTCCAGCACTGAAGTTTGGCCGGACTTCTCGGTGGCCCACTAGTCAGCTCACATGTAGGTCCTCCTCGTTAGAGGACCTACCAGCTCCCCCCCCCCCCTTCATCACTTCCATCCTTTCTCGAAGTAGTCCAGATCTTCTTCGCCCTCAACTAACTCGCCAAAGAGTCTGTTAAAACACTGCATGAAGGCGTTATTGAAATGTCACTTCCCCTGGGGCAAGTGACTTCTGTTCAGGTAGCAATCATTTGCGTTGCATCTGAAAAACCGAAAGTATGCGAGGATTGCATCACTGAGATGAGGTCTGACCCACGTCCCAATGCTTCATAGCCCGAGACAGCGCTAGTTTCATCTGCAAGATTTGAACAGCATTGTCATGACCTTTTGCTAGACAATCACCAACCTGGCACTGACTGACACAACCTGACCACCGCGTCAAGGACTATTTTCTGGTGACGCCAGTAGTCCTTGCCGGCACAGATCCATTCCATGAAAGATGGCCCTGCAGTAGATGCAGAAGACCAAGTGACAGTGCTAGTTGGGGGAGCTGCCTGACCCAGTTTCTCCGTCAGTGATCACTGCGGTCTGGCAGTGGATCCTTGGACAGTGCAAGAAGTCGTCCATGGTGTCCAGAGATGTCTGGAGCAGCCTTGATTCATAATGATCGTACTGAGCTTTTGACACAAGACACTTCACCCAAGGTAACATGTGAGTCAGTATTACTGACTTAGCAATAACAAAACTTTTGTCTCCTCGCTTAATGACAGCCTGGGCAGTTGACGCTGTTGACTTGACCTTCCTCAACTCTCATTTAAAAGCAGTGACGCATGCAGTCACGACAGAAGACATGACCACACCCTGAACAGAAAGTGACCAATGCAAGTGAGAGATCCCGTGCAGTAAATAGGGTCCCATAAGTAGCGCTTAAAGGCTTAATAATGATAGGAGGCAATTGAACGATTTCTAGAACGAGAGCTCTATTGACTCACGTGCTTTTACCACAACCACAAAGAACTCATCCAGATTCATGCAGGGAGTCCTGAAAATGAGACCAAAAGAAGCACAAAGGGAAGACCATGAAACTGAATGTGGCGTGGGATGCCAAGACTACGGCTGAATTTATCAGGAAGGCCTGCTCCCACTTCTCCAGCATTGGTGCAGTAGTAGCACATTGAGGCAGTCTTGTCATCAATGGAACTACTCCAGGTACAGTCTATGCAGTTCTGCTAGTACATCCACTACAACGTTCGTTGCGGGCGATGTTCTTGTAGAGGACCATCCTCAACTTGCTTTCTAGCTTGAGACAATGGATCCCAATCTTGTCCTCGAATCTCACGCCTCACGAGAACATGGTTTGGACCAAAAGCTTTCCTTCTTTCGAGTTGAAAACTTGTAATAACTCCACCAGGAACCTGAGTGTCGTTGGACCCTGCTGGAGTGATGAACCCAACGTCTCGTTTCTTTGAGACTCGCGTGTCCGAGCAAGGCTGCCTGTTGAACGTCAAATAGGTCAACCAAAGTCTTGCTCAAAAGCTGTGAGAGTGCGATTCACTTTCCTTCATTCAACCTTTGCATTCAGCTTTGACTTGCTACGAAGAGAACGCTACATAAAGTTTGACCATAAAACCACACACTTTACAGGGTTTTTGAAAATTGGGCTCAAATGAAACGACGGACATTTTGAAGTAATGTTACCAGCACAGACTTTTGAAAGAAATCTTGAGAAGTTAATATTTTTCGTGACAATGGACCCTCAAATGGACGCTGTAACTTGTTAGCACGAGAGGACTTCATAGAGAAGAGCTCCAAACGCTTGGAGGAAACAGTCTACATAGGTTTGCAATTGGACATGTTGGACGCACTGTTTCAAGGCCTGATGCACACTGGTTTGGTCAAAAACAGGCCAAGCAGTGCACATTAAGTTGACCTAGGGAGTCTTGAAAGTGATAAACGTGGGCTTAGCGGTAAAACTGGACTACTTTTTAATGGTGTCTGTAGAGATTCCAGTCACCAGATGCAAGCAAACCTTCAAAGTGGATTCCGCGTTAGCTGACTTATCCATGGCACAAAACTGACTGACGCTAAATTTCCGCCCTGTGCGCTGTACAAGTAACCGTCAGTTCTGCAGCTACGGACCATGATGTTCCTGCTGCTGGTGTTGCTTTCATACTTCGTCCCGGACGTGTGTGCAATTAAGCGAGGTAAATAACAACATAAAAAAGTATGCAATCAGTGGTATAAAGTGTGCGATAATCCATCGACCGCGGAACTATTGTAGTTAAAGTTGCACTGGGTCTGCCAGGAATCCAGAAGTGTCAACTGTTCAGATGTCATTTGATCATCATGTCATTCACTTCTTCTCTTCTTTTTCCGGTTGTTTTTTCTTGAGCAATGATTTGCTGACAAGTTGTGTGTTGTCAGACCGATTGGTGACGTCGAGCATCTCCAAGAGCTCCAAGAGCTCTTTTTGCTGCAGGTTAGAGAACCGCAGGTTCATGTTTTCGCCTCCAGCATTGTCCTGCCAGAGGGAATTAAGGTTCTGATGGATCAAATCATCTAGTGAGAGAGAGTGAAAGAAGCAACTTACAGGTGATGTTGCATAAATACATCACACAAACACGCAGACGTTTATGAGGGCCTCGTGCTTTATATATAAAAAAACGAGAGTATCAACAAAGAGTCACTTTCCTCATTTATTCCTCACTCAAGGTATTTGAGGCATAAAGAAGATGACGGACGAGGATTCATGCGTATTGACACGACGACCAAACTTGGGAAAGTTGCTCAGCAATTACCTGGGATCCGAAGATCCAGGGACACTCCAGCGTTAATTCCGGACTAGCCTTAGTGGGCTGAATCGGAGCGACAATGGCAAATGCTTTTCAAGAAAGCTATCTCCAGGGCTTAAATGTATAACCATCATTTCTTGTAGTGAATAAACAGCCTCAAAGCGCACCTGACAATCAGAGTGTGGCATGCGTACTCATCACTTGAATTTTCCTGCTGGAATTTCTCTGCTGACGACCTCCTCCACTTGCAGTCCATCAATTGGCAGGGTTGTAAGCATCAGCATCTCCCCTGAGATCAAGCCGGCCTGGGAGTTCTGATAGCGAAAGCGCTTGGTTCGCATCCTCGTTGAGTCCCCGTTCGGATCATCACTTAGGATGTTGTTCACTCAGACTAAATAATCCCCAAAGTGTACCACACCAAGTCATATGTCAAAAAAATAAGAAATATGAAAATGAAGAAGACATTTCAAAAACTGCCAGTCCTATTATTTACGCGACTCGACTCGTTCATGACGATATCGCCCGAGTTGGGACGAACCTGCCCCGGATTGCCAATCGTGCATCGTCTAGGTCGTCGCATCGGGTGAGGAGGCGGGACAGAGGCAGTGATTGGGGACGACTCAATGTCGTTCCTTTGGCTTCCATGGCTGTTTTGGAGCTAGGCTGGAGCTGGTTGAAGTCGGACTAACTCCAAGGATCTCCTTCAGAGGTCGCTTTCGTCTTCTGCCACCATCTCCAGCTATCTTCAAATGAGGAGGTAGCGACATCTAGCGCAGAAAAATGAAACAGCATCAGCTGACAGCTTGGCTGAATGACGTGAAATAAAAACAAGCAAAGCTGCCTCCACTGCTGAGTATTCTTTGCTCTCCACCCCCCTCGCTCCCCTTTCGCCCAGCTTCGGCTCTGACATCACCACCGCCATGTCCGTCGACTCGTACCAGTCCCCCCTCAACTCCCGCTACGCCTCGCAGGAGATGAAGTTCAACTTCTCGAACCAGAAGAAGTTCTCCACGTTCCGGCGCCTGTGGCTGCGCCTGGCCGAAGCACAAAGAGAGCTCGGCGTGCTCATCGACGGGAAGGAGATTGCTCGCGAGCAGGTAGGACCGTGAAACCGATCGTGATCACGACTGCGGAAGAGATCTGGACTCCTGGCGTGGCTGTCACGTATGGCAGCACATTTTGAGCTTCTCCACCCTTGTGATATACCTATATGTCATATCGTGTAGAATGCAGGGGATTCCGCTGACAGTCATCACTTCTGGTCAGTGAGCATTGATGACTTACACCCGAAGTATTGTCAAACCCGGTGAGTTCCGGTCGCAGCAGAAAATGACTATAACAATCGACTACACTCATCACCCAGACACAACAGATGCTAGCTCTGTCTGGCATGGGACTGTACAGTCGTGCGAAATCTCTCTCTGAAGCAATGTTGCACTATACTGGTTGCCATATGTATGAAGGTTGCCAGTGAACAGTGTTACTACGGTAACGGTGAACAGTGTTACTACTACGAACAGAGATGAAGCTTCCACCCAACGTATCTGTGCCACATAACCTTTGATGGAAACTTGAGTGAATGTTGAATGTCGATTCTTTAGACTCGAATGTGATGACTGTAAGTGGAATCCATTATAGCACATTTCTGGTAGGAATGTTTGTGACACAGCAGAGATGATAAAAGTTTTTGAATATGCTTTGCAACTTAAAAGTTATTTCATACTGGACAAAAGTCCAGCCACATTGTCGTACTAACTCAGTATCCGGGTATCTCAAGTCTCCAGGAGGATCCTTTTGCGTCGAGAAATGCTTTTTCGACATTCTCGTGAACCGCTAATGAGGACTAAGGACTTTTTTCTCTCGATTATTCCGCAGTTGGACGAAATGGCATCTCATTTGGAGGACGTGGATTTCGAGCTAGCGGCTGAGGAGGAGCGCCGGTGCAAACATGACGTGATGGCGCACGTACGCACTTTCGCGACAGCGTGCCCGCTGGCCGCCCCTATCATCCACCTGGGCGCAACCTCGTGCTACGTGACAGACAACACGGACTTGATCGTGCTGCGCGACGGCCTCGATATACTTCTGCCTAAGGTGGCCCGCTGCATCCATCGTTTGGCTGGCTTCGCGAAGGAATACCGGTCTCTGCCCACTCTCGGATACACGCACTATCAGCCTGCACAGCTCACCACCGTGGGAAAGAGGGCCAGCCTATGGATCAACGATCTGGTTATGGACGAGAGCGAGCTGTCGAGGTAGCATCATAGCTCTGTTACCCGTTGGGTAAGGTCATCGATCATACTCCTTCTGTACCCCTTTAGGATCCGAAATGGACTGCGCTTTCGCGGAGCCAAGGGAGCCACTGGCACACAGGCATCCTACTTGCAGCTTTTCGAAGGAACCAGGGCCGAGCGCTCTGTCGCTGTTAAGCGTCTGGATAAACTGGTGGCAGAAAAGTCAGATTTCTCCAGCGTTGTTGGCGTTGCCGGCCAGACTTACTCGAGGAAGACTGACACTCTGGTTGTGGCAGCTTTGAGCGGCCTGGGGGAGACAGCGCACAAGATTTGTACGGACCTCAGGCTCTTGGCACACGACAAGGAGGTGGAGGAACCTTTTGACTCTTCGCAGGTTCAACATATCTGGAACTACTTGAATAATCGTGCGTATGTACGTTGTTGCCTTTTACTGTCAGATCGGCTCATCCGCCATGCCGTATAAGCGCAATCCCATGCGCTGTGAGCGCATCTGTGCTCTGGCCCGCCACTTGATGACCTTGCACACCAACGCGGCGCAGACTCACGCTGTGCAGTGGTTGGAACGGTCTCTGGACGACAGTGCCAATCGAAGGCTAACACTTCCCGAGGCGTTTTTGGCAGCGGACGCCATCATGCAGACGCTCCAGAACGTCACCGAGGGACTCGTCGTCTACCCGAAAGTAATCGAGAAGAGGGTGAAGGCGGAGTTGCCTTTCATGGCCACCGAAAACATCATCATGGCCATGGTCAGAAAGGATGGGGATAGGCAGGTGAGCTTATGTGCCATCGGAAATACTGACTCCAGTTTGAGCAGTCCTTGATAGGTCGTTCTGTGGTAATCGTGCTATATGGATAAGATGGGGCTCTACCAATTTGAACGTTCTTTAGGTCTGCCACGAGAAAATTCGCGTGTTGTCCCAGGAGGCGGGCAACCGGGTGAAGCTGGAAGGCCTGGAAAATGATCTTCTAGATCGAATTCGGCTTGACAGCTACTTCGAGCCTATCTGGGACGACTTGGACAGTCTCGTCGACCCCGGTACTTTCGTCGGAAGGGCACCGGAACAGGTGGAGGAGTTCTTGGAAGAGGAAGTGGCTCCAGTGCTTGAGAAGTACAAGGGAAAGCTTGATGGCAAGGTGGAGTTCAAGCTGTAACGAGACGCCGCATGGACCTCTGGGAATTTCTGTCTTTTAAGCGCGGATGCACCCACATACAATGCAGATGATGCGTACGTACGGATGGACGGACGGACGGACATTCACTTACGTATATGACTTATATGATACCTAAACGTAATGTATCCAATGGAACACGCTTAATCGTGCACGCTTGGGGCCGGAAAAGTCCAATGATTGAGCATTGTTGTATGTGTTTAGTGTAACATGGACCAAAAGTAATGCGAGAAATGCAGCACACCTGACTCACCTTACCCTTGTAATTTCCGAACACAAACCAGACGATGGCAGAGTAAAATGTACCAAGCACTTCGTCTTGACCAAGTGTATTGCGTACACTACACCATACGAAACTGTTGGGGTGCCTTGTCAAGCGTGAATTGCTGCGTAGCTTCACCTAAGTTAAAATAACCTTCATTAAGAGACGAGTCATTTTTACGTTTCTCTTAGCTGAATTGCTTCTTCATGAAGGCTATCGCACGACCTTTAGATTTGCCCCAAGATCTGGATATTGTAGTGTTGGTGCATCCTTTAAAAAATCTATTCTCATAGTCTTTCTTAGTGTATGCTACTTGGCATTAGACGTCAAGGAAAAACAGCAATACTTCATTATTTTCACTATGTGTTTTCCTAGGTGATGTTTTATTCATCTTTCGTACATCCATTTGCCACTCAAGTACAGACAGTAGAGAAAGATGCATAGCACGAACATCTTGTTCATTCCAGAGTGCGGGTGTCTGAAATCACGGATGGGGAAGTCACAGTGAAAGAGCACGGTTTATATTACGAATCGGGGAAAAATTGATTGAGCAGTTTAAAAATTGTAGATGAATGCGCAGGGGTTTTTTTTCTTAAAAAAAAGTCATGACGTTAAGTTGGATTGGATTCAAGGCATGTGTACAAGTACATTAATGCTCGAGACCCTCATGTCCTGTCTGTAACATCAAAGCCAGCTTGAAGAAGCTACAACGTAAGACGGTGTCACCAGCGCTCCAGTTACAGCAACCTCTTTGAGCTTTTCTTCTACCACGTGCCACGCGGTGGTCGCTGATCGCTCGCTGCCGCTGTCGCACGAGTTCGATCACAGCTTGGTCATAGCCACTCTGTCTCTCTCTTCTCACTTTCATGAGCCTCGTACCACGTATTAGGTATTTGGCCTGAGGCAGGTTTGACTCCAATTTCTCAACCTCTCCACACACTTCTTTTCTCCGTCTTTAATTGCACTGAGCATTCCTTTGCTGAAGGGGATAGATCACCTTCTTCTTCTTCTACCCACCCTGTACACGCACTCCGTGCATCGTGTGAGATATGAATAACTCAGCTCTGTTCCAAGTACGCACACTCAGAAGGACAACGCTACTACCTTGATGTTGAAGTGAGCCTCTTGCGTGCGCCAGCTTTGATGCACTGTGCTGGTGCCAGTCCGAAGGAGAAGATGGCCAAGAAAAGAGCATATTAGGGCAGAGGAGCCTTTACGTTCTCTCTGCCGAGATGCTATGGGTAAGCGTTATCGCCACGCGGCGGCGAGCGAGCCCTGGATGGAGGTTTGTGGTATTCAAAATGATTAAGACCTCTCTCCCTATCTGCTTTATGTCTACCCCTTGTGTGCTATAGGAAAAGCCCTGGAGAAGGCAGGCAGGCAGACCAGACAGTAGAGACACGCGGGGAATGTTAATGAATCTGTCCGCCTCATTTTTCTCTCTGTCTCTTTAAATGCTCACATCTGTTTGCTTCTCTTGCTCTCTTGGTTTTATGCTCCTCGCTCTGGCTGCCCCTCGTGGGCCTTATCTGGTGACACGACAGTTTTTAGTCGCGTGGTCGTTTGTTTGGAGGCGTCGCGCGTGCACGAGAATGCGTAATGACTTCGTTTAGAGCTGCTCCTTTCTCTGGAGAAGTGACCGATGCCATTTATCATTCATTTCTAGCAGTCATTTAATGCGTGATCAGAAATCATCATCATAAGGAGCTTCCCACGATGGGAAGGAAGAAGGAAGAGTCACTAGGAGACAGCATTGGTCCAGCTCTGCTGCTCAAATGGGCGCACAAGCAAAGTAATTTTTTTAGATCAATAAAGATTGTCCTGGGGAAGTCCTCACTTCTATGCAGTCTGCTGCTCTCCATTTGATTACCTCTTGCGGTAGCAGCAGAGAGAAAGAGCTTTTGAGCTTGTTTTGTCTCTCCTTCCATTTCCATTTGATGTTGTGAGCCACACCCTGCCTCTATGTGTTACGTACAGGAGGACGTCGTACGTGCAGTGCTATCAACAGACTCCGTCTACACGGGCTGGAGCTGCGTATGTAGAACGTCCTACTCGCTCGATGAGTGTGTACAATATTGCGCTTTCCGCCAAAGTCATCTTCCTAATTGAATTGGCCTCTTTTGGGGCCAGGGGGGAAAAAGTGGAAGGAGGCAGCGCTTTTTTTGTTCGACGGCGTCCAAATGTATGAGCATAATATATAATAACAGCGCGGTAGTTATGACTTATAAGGTCGGGATCTTTGGCTTGTGTGATACTGGTATTTGTGATACCAGCACGAGTGGCTCTAAATATTTAACAACAGGCGCGGCGCGGCATCAAGCTGTGTTCATACATACGTGCTCACATACGTACGTAGGTACATGTGTTGCGTGTGCAGTTGTAGTTCGCTGTCACTCCGCAGTCAATATTGACTTTCAAACAGAGACAGGTAAATGCTCATGTGTCCGACATGATTACTTAAAGGAATCCGCGGGAGTCGCCAGTGTAACCACGACCTGTCGGCCACGCTCTTCTTCGCGGCCGAGCACACCTGCCACGAGAACTCCCTGGCTGTGCGATCAAACTGGTTCGTGGTGAAAAAAGTCCCTTCATTCGGTGGCTGCCTCAGTAGCAACAGTAGGCCACGAAGAAAGCAATTTGTCAGCCGTGAAAGAAAAACTTTCTCGCATAATTTCCTGGCGTCTGCCAAGAGACAGCAGAGCCCAGGGTAAATGTGTATGCAAGCTCTTTTTTTGCAAACATGGGTGTGTCTGAAGGCAAGTCTTTTGTTTCACCCAACTCGATTTCCTCAATCTTTCAGACGTGACAGGGGAGGAGGTGCAAAAAGCCTTCATCGTCTCATCAGCTGAGAGATTCTCTTTACATCATGTTAAGAGCAGCCGAGATTTGTTACTCTTTCCTGGCAGAAAGATACCTCAGAAAAGAAGCCTGCTCATGTTGGCATTGGGTTGATGCTGCCATTGCCATTTCTGCTTTGCCTTCAATCGCTCATGCAAACAGTGACAATTTCGTTTTCTCCTCCATCTCCCCTCTGTGCAAAGGCGCATGTACTAAAAATCAAGCACTGCACACACACCAACTTGCTGGTGCTACTTATGTAGCGGTGTCTTGTTTCTTTGGCCTCGTTTGCTGCTACACAATGAGAGAGAAAAGAAGCCGATCCAAATCTGAGAAGAAGGGGAGGATTTTCGAGGCAATGCGTCTTCTTCCCGCCAGAATGAAAACAGGCTACGCCCTTTAATTCCTTTATGAATATATGACGCCGCAGCCGAATCGCGGGGGGTGAGACTACGCTCACACGCAGGCACATGGGATCTATCACACACACACACACGTACACACACACACACACATGCCCAGAGAGTGGGAGAGAGAAATCGACTTAGCTCGTGTCACAGTTGGATGCCTCTTTCTTGGATTGTGTGTATAGCATCTCTCCCCGTACAACGTGCAGAAGTGCTGATGATATCGATAGAGGTGGAAGTGTCTCTCGCGCTCGTTACACACTTAGCACCTGACACGCACACTCACACACATGCAGTGCGCACGCGCAGAGAGAGGAAGAGGAAGAGTGCGCTGACACTTTGTGTGACACACAAGGCTCTTCTTGTAAGCTCTGGGTACTGGTACCAAGTGCGAGAAGGGCCGGGATACACCTGACTTGGGTTGGAGACAACGTAGCTCACGCTGTACTTCGGGCACGGGCGGAGGGACACAGACAGAGGGTACGAGGATGCCACGACTTGGCCACTTCGGACATAAAGTTGGCGCTGAGGGCTCTGACTCTCTCTCTCTCTCTCTTCAGGGTTCCTCCACACATGTCTCGATTTTCTTATTCCTCGCACCTATGCTGAGATCATAAAGGTATCAACGCTTGTTCTTCCTGGCACAAAGGTTTAAAGAAAAGACTTGTTGTTTCCGCGAAGGCGAATCGCACCAGACTGGCGAGTAAGTGAGCCTTGGCATCCTTTTTCCTGGGTGGGCGTGTGTCTGTATGTGTGTGAACAGGCGTGGCAATTTTCAGCATTAACTGTACCGCCCTACACTAAAAGCCTGATTATAGAGACAGGGTTACCATTATGACAGTAGCAGCCAACCGGGGTCTTTTGCCCGACAAACCAGTTGTCAGCGATCCCGGGGCACTCGGGATGGCTGCCCCGCACATGCATGGTCTGGGCGGAACGCTTGGCGTTACTGATCATCTGACTTGGTCTACGCATGACGTCTACGTGCGTACGTACGCCACAGATGCGCAGACGCTACTGTGCAAAGACGCATGGGTATTTGCCCCAATCAATCTCGCATGATCACTTGCACTCTAACTGCCACCGTGGTAACTCCTGAAGAGCGCAACGCTAGGGTGGATCTGGCTTTTCCCATCATCAGCTGCTGCTCGATTGACGGCTACGACCACGACAGCTACAGTAGCGACGACGACGACGGCGACAAACTCCGTCAAAGTGCTGAGGGCGGAATCCAAGCCGGAATAATCATTGACATTGAACTTGGACAACGCCTAAAGCTAACCGAAAACCCGTGAGTGCAGGCGCGTGGGAGAGAGACAGAGAGACCACCACAGCTGAGGCGAACTTGGGTGGAGTCGTTGCAGCCGTGGATGGAGGAGTTGGTGTGACTGGAGGAAAGGAAAGTTTCACTAATGATTTCTCGAATGCTATCAATATGATAGAGTCCATCTTAGTCGCCCTCAAGTGTGGATGATGGGTGCATGTACGTGCCTTCTTGCACCTACTATTAGCAACCTGTGTCCACTGACGTCACCAAATGACGGTGATTGAGCTACTACATTGACTATTGAGCTGGGCGCTACCCAAACGATGAGCAAACTGACTCGGCATGGTTACTTTTCAAAGTTCTGAGGAGAAGGAATTCCTCACACAATAGACGGACATTTTTCGACACGCCAATCCAAACGGCGAGCTCGCCCACTACGTCGTTCAAGGAATTCCGCTCGCAACAACCCATGTGTACCTAAGAACTTAAGCAAGAGAGATCCGACAAGATAAGAGCATTTCTTTTGGAATTGTGTTGCTTAGCGCCGGCCCTGTTAACTTCTCTCCAGAACACCCATCAGTCACAAGGGCAATGATAACAACAATGAGCATTGTGCTCTCCACTTGGTCACACTTTGCACGGACGCATCAGGACCGCCAAGCCACAGTTGCCCCGACACCACGACCACGTAGGAGCCTGAGGCCGACGTCGCAGCCGTCTGCATGCCCAACCTGGCCACCCTAATGACCCAAATGTAGCTTCTTCAGGGGCACGAAGAAGTGGGCAAAAGAAAAACTCTTCCCCGACGTTCTCTTGTCTTCTCGAGTGGTCTCCATCCAATAAGTGGACCGCTGAATGACTGCCTTTGAGGTGAGGAATCTGCCGCCCCCAAATCGCCGCAATATCTTACCTAGTCGGAGGGCTTCTCTCTCTTCACACCGTCATCGTATGAAGTGGAAAAAACCCTCGCGTCTTCATATTGCGACCAATGTCGCGCGTCATCAGTTCGTCACTTGTGGCCCAGAATTGAAACGCAACAATGGGCAGAGGTTCTCGGTCGTGGCCACTTGAATGACGGTAGTACACACTGGGCAGCGAGCGGTGCATGGACGTAAGGACGTCGACGTACGGCATGAGTCAAAAGATCGCCGCCACTAAATTGTAAGTTAAATACCAATGGAGGGAAGCTTGCGTGGCGTGAGGTTTTTCGCAGGTGCGCCTCACGGGGCGAAGATCCATTACATGCCTGTAATTGAGCTTGTGTTCTTTGGCGCCAGCAGCGACGAGGACGATGTCTTGTGGCGACGATATCGAAAAATTATTCAGCAACGGTCGACTGAGAGCCAAGTCGCCGTTGAGGAAAGTCGCTATGTAATCACTCGCTTCCGTCCTTCCTTTCTTCTTGCACGATAATTCGTACATTGCACTACAGAGCACGTACAGTGCTTAAGAGTGTCTTATCGTGCCAATATTTAAACCAAATATTGCGAAGAATTTGAAGTTGGCAGATCGGTACCCACGTCGTAGAGACTCCTTCAGGTAGATGACTTTTGGTGTACACGTACACGTACAGTCAGTACGTACTGCATGTACGTCATACTCGCAACATTAACTGACGGGTGGCACGAGCCGGTAGTCACCCATTTGACGCTGGCCATCTGCTAAGAGAAAAAGCTATCATGATTCCCCCAGGCAATGAAGGTGTTTTCGCTTTGTGGTGCACCTGAAGCATGCACAGATGCTTACTGTGTTAACCCCAAGGTGACTAATTGCGAGATGCATGATGAGCTTATCTGAAAGGAAGAGCAGAAAACATGCGCTACACCTGTCATGACCCGATACATTCTATCAGGATATCTCATGTGTACTTAGAGGACTGTCTGTCTGTCTGTCTGTATTCCCCGTCCGCCTGTTGTAGTGTGTGATCGCATTTAACGTCGCTACACGAATTTGTATGGCGCTAAGAAGGCCCTGAGGGTGGTCGATGAAAGGGGGGATCCCATCCCGCTCTCCCTACCATCAACTATGAGTGAACTCAAAAAGAAGGCTCTACTTATCGCCTACAATTTGCTCTCCTGCTTAAGTGGTTCCCCTCAGAAGGCATTTAACCGCCCTGTGACCCCGAGGAGAGCCCTTCCAGCAAGGCCAACTGCTCTTTAATACCCGGCAAAGGGGTTGGGGGATCCCAAACGGGGGTGCTCCGAGGTAGAGAAAGTCAACCCTCCTGGTTGACCGGGAGAGATACTCACCATATTGTGCGCGTCCGTGTACCTATTATGCACGGTTTCGAATAGTCAATAAATAACCGTGCTCTCATCATCCTGCCTTCGGCCGCAGATTCGATCTCTCCCCCTTTATCCACCGGGGGCCGGGCAGAGTCAATAAATTTCCAATTAAATATCTCTCCTCGGCATGCGATCGATCGATGGTTCGTTCGTCAGGCATCTGCCTTGGGTTTTAAAAGCCGCTTGTTTATGGCGTATAAAAGGGGAGAGAGACTCGTGCCCAATAAAGTAAGTAGTGCACACCAGACGTAGTCTTTATCGGTCTTAATCTCTCCACCAAGAATTGCTAGAAGTCTTAGGGCCCTCCTACACTATGAAGCTGGAAAAGTCATTGTTGTCTCCCTGTAGCAGAAAGAATTGATGATCCGGAGTTCATTTCACAAGATCTTGGGCAGCAACCCAGACTGGGCATCATGCACTTCGGAGCAGAAAAAACTGGCCCACTACGCTGAGGAGGAATAGCCTACTCACTCGTTCTCCCTTCCAAACTCATCCTACGCACACTTCCCTGTCATTATTGGAGATTCACGATAACGATCTGGCTCGAGTCTGCTGCTGCTGCTGCGCTGTCAAAACGCTTTCTTCCAAGACCCTTCTGGAACTACTATGTTCTCATACATCATGTGTCGGTACAGAACGTACATGGACGCGTCTCCTCTCATTCGGGGTCGACCCACTAGGTCAACCCGAGGGGGCCCACTTGCTAACCGGGGGGATCCTCGTTCCACTCCACCAGAAATGAGCTTTCTCGGGGTCAGTCTTCCGGATTGACCCCAGCACTCGCAGAAGAGGTGGAGGAACCCCATCCAAGGAGGGTAACTCCAAAGAGTGACTTTTAACTAGTCACACTTCCCTACAATGAACCTGATTTTTGGCTCCCGCTCATTCTTTCTCGCATGAAGATGGGGCTCACATCCCTCACCCCTTTTAGCACTGGATGACCCCCTTCCTTATTCCACCCCAACACCATCATGCCAAGTTTGGTCCGAATCTGTCCACCAGAGAGCAGCTTTATTTACAAAATAAACCTATTTTGGGGCCCCACCCGTTGTTGAAGGGAAGGGGGCGACGTCTGACCTCTACATCATCTGCCCCCGGGGAAGAGGGGGGGGGGGAGAGGAAGCTCCCTACGCCATGTCCAGTCCTTTTTTCTCCAAGTCAATCCAACGGCCTCGGAGGAGTCGTGATCCAGACAGACAAATCGACATCTCCACGTTCTCGAACCTCGAGTGGCCGTCGGTCCTCAAGTCCGTCCGTAATCCCAGATATGCATGTGCGGACGGGCGCGTTCGGCAGCGGGTGCGATGCGTCATGTGTTGCAATGGTGGAGTGAGCGAGGCTTCTTCTTCTTTTTGGGCGTTTTCTCTTTTTCCGTCTATCTCCTGTGGGAATAGGGGATAATCATGAATTGCGTTAAAACGGTAATGGATCCCGAAAACGCGATCGAGGGGGCCGGAGTCCGGGCAGGCAGGGGCAATTAGCCTGATGAAAAGAAAAATGAGAAGGATTTATGACTCGACCCGGATAAGGATCGTTTTTTTCCCTCTCCTTGGCGCAGCAGAAGCGACCTTTCTTAAAGATGAAGGAAGAAATGGCGGCCACGCCAGTTTCATGTGCTAAAGGTGGAACGTTTATTCACGTTCGTCTACCTTGATTACGCGTAGAGAGAGAGAAACGACTGTGGAGAAGCGAGTGAGTGAGGGGGGGGGGAAATTTCCCGTCCATTCACTCGGTCTCATGACGAGGAGAAAATTACTACTACGACTTGCCCGTCTTCTCCTCCTTCCCCCTCACTCACTCGCTCCTCGTCGCGTGCTGCTGCACGAACGTCTTCTTCCTCCTTGTGTAAATCTTTTTTATGCAGGGAGGAAGCAAATTAGAAGTTTGTTTTGTTCTTCTACTGTCAGAGGGGAGCATTCTGGGCAATGAGCACACGCGTGCGTGCACGGCAGAGCGAGCACTGACTGGACTGGTGCCTGTCACAGCTCAGATCAGGTGTGGCATTTCTCTTGGACACGATCATGATCCTTGACCTCTTTCTGCCTTCTCAATCATTTCTCAATAGACGTCGTCGTCGTCGTCGTCGCCGTCGTCTGTTGCCTCATTCAACGCGATCCACAGCTCTGGCTGCTCCGGTACACGTGTCTGTCCCTCCCTACGTCTCGTTGCAAACTCTCAGCGAAATTTCTCTTCCTTTCTTCGTAGAGAGTTTTGTTTGCAAATTGTATTGTGTCGTAGTCGTCTTGCACCCTTGGATGACAGGAGAGTAGGAGAATTTGCTAATGCTATTACATCCATTGAAGAGTGGCAATTCCAAACATGACCATTTTTAGACGTTGTTGGACTTGTCCACTAAGTCAATCAGTCAGCTTCTGTTGGTTCCAGGTGGCCAAGGAGATCTCCCCCCCTCCTCTTCGCTTCTGGCACAGGAAGTGGAGGAATCAGTCCAGAAAAGTGGAGGGTGTGTGCGTTATTGTCGATGCTGCCTGCGTAAGGCTAATATTTAGTACAATGCAACAAAACAACGCTTGAATTCAGCGATAAAGTTGCGGATCAGGCACCCCTCACTCCACTTCCATGCATGCTTGCGCTTCCAAAGCTTGGACCAGACCTTTTGCTCGTATACATGCGTATAACCAATATCACTGTGTGCGACGTCACCGAGGCAAGTGTTATCATATCATCCTCAGTCCTAACTGACGTCGATTAGATGGATGAGTGGCGACCACCTGGGAATTTTGACCGATTGTCGACGTCTTGAAAAAGCTGCGTGAGTAAAAGTGTCTCTTTTCTTTGAGATCACCTCCACTGAACAGGGGGAAATGGAGCCAAGGAAAAAAAAAAGAAAAGCCTTTTAAATCTGGCTTCTTGCCTTCCACCGAAACTGACTGACGTGGCAGATAAACAACAGGGATCAACCTCTAATCCCATTCCACTGATCTCATTTTTGCAAGGGCTAATACAGGATTAACAGCAGCACTTAGTGAGCGCTCACACTAGACCAACATTTTGCCTGCTGCAAACCTGAGTGCGCTCACTGACAAATGGATGGACGAGTGTGCAACTTTCCGAGCTCTGAGTAAGCAAGGAGATTCAGCCCCGGTAACTCGGCCCTCAGAGCGCCTCTCCTAGGATCTTAACTAAGATAATGAATGACACCGTAGGAGAGTCTTAAACTGCGATCAATTTATCGCCACCGCCAACTCTTGAATTGGAAGCAAGGGAGTCCCCAACCGTACTTGTATTTATTTGCCGGTAGGAATGAATGGCATTATAAAGCCATTCTTATCAGTCGACGCCTGTAGTAACAGGAGAGAATAGCAGAGGGAGATTTCCAGACTTCCGGCGAGGGGTTAACAACGACACCGAGAGAGTCTACCCAGACCGAAAAAGACAGAGAGGGTGACGACTACGCGCTGTTCGTCCTGTGTAACACATGCAAGCAAAGAATAACAATTGCGACTTGAGGCTGCTGACGGAATAGTCTTGTTGCGAAAGATTTGTGCTTCTCAGCAGAACGGACTCTGATAAAGCATTCACAGAAGTATTGCGAGATTCTCGTTGTGAAAGGTGGTATCTGTCATGAGGAGACGCCTCCACTCCCAGAAGTGGAAAAAATTAGCAACGATTTCACTCTGTTTGGCAGAATATTGGCAATAATGTGTGACTGGCGGAATTCAAGTTATTCCTCTTCCAAGAAAAGAACATGTGTGTCATTATCACGACCTGCACACATCCACTATCTTCCCCCTCCTTCGCCCGTTTGTGGGCGTTTTCTCCGTTGTAGTCATCTCACTTCGTTTTCTGGTCTCGGTCGTATTTCTCGCTCAAAGCGCTGTTCTGTTAGGTTTACAAAGTTAAAGTCCACCTCTGCACGCACTGCAACGTGTGCAGCACTGACGCCAGTGCCGATGCCGAGCATGGGAGAGGGAGCGCACGTGAATCCCTCCATGAGTGCTCACCCACACATGCGTGCATTCAACATGTCATTTGCCTCCTCGTTGTCGTACTTCCTTGCTGCAGCCTCCGCCAGGGTCGTGAGTCCGGAAAGTCAAGAACTTAAGCTGACCTCAGAGCTAAAGGTTTTTAACCAGCGGCAGCAGTAGCAGGAGAGAAAAGGCCTATGGTGATTTCAACGCCACCGCCGGCGGCTGGAGCAGCAGCTGCTTCTGATTGGTCGCCTCCCGCCGACGTCGTCCTCTCAGTGGCTGCAGCTCCACTGTGGGCCTTTCTTCTCCAGCGCCACGAAGGTGACGAGCTTAAACGGGGCGACGCAGCTCAAATCCCGGTTCGGCAGAAGCAGCAGGTGCGAAGAGGATGGCAGGAAGGGACCGAGCATTCGACCCCGACGCCCACGGGTTTTCACAGTTGACTTCCAACGTTGGGGCGATTAGGTCACACGCACACACGCACGCACGCACGCACGCGCGCGCGTTGGCTGGCACATATACACGGCTTAAAGAGATTCGCCCACTCACTTCCTCGCCAGCCAGTACACGCGCGCACCTCTCTATAGCTCTCGCTCTCCTCCAAGACACACACGGACGCACACACACACACGCACACGCACACACACACATATCATCATGGCTCAGTTGCATGAGGTAAAGCGGGAGCGAAGCCATGTGGTCCCTAGTTGTAGGCCTGCCCCCTCTGTCGATCCTAGCTCAATTCCGCACTCTTTGCAGATGTGGACCGACATCGAGACGGTGATTATGGGCAACAACGAGTCTGGACAGCACAGCACAACAAGTTCTACTCAGCAGTATTCGTCGTCCACTTTTTCCGTGCCGTCAACTTCTCCAAGTTGTTTAAGTGTCGTGGCAGAGACCGATATTGTGAAGAAAGAGGAAAAGCAGCAATTGTGCTATCCTTCACCGCCTCCCAGCCACGTCGCCTCCCCGAACTCGCCGGCGGCCAGCAGCGACTACAGCAACAGCAGCAGCGTGGACGGTTACAAGGCCTACAACCCCGCAGTCATGAACTTCTACCCCGATCCTGGTCCCGTGGCTCCTTCTCCGCCCCACGCAAGTCCTCCGACATCCGCTGAGGATTCGCAGCAGCACCAGTCAACTCCAGAGTTTATTAGCACGGAGACTCAGCCGAGCTACCACCAGCAGCAGCAACAGCAATACTATCAGCAACAGCAAGAATATCAGCAGCAACACTACTCGTCCTCGTACCAGCCAGAAAACCTGAACTTGAACGTGAACGTGAATGTGAACGTGCTGCCCACGGCTGCCGAGCAACAGTATGCCGCGTATCAGCACCACCAGCACCACCAGTACCAGTATCAAAGCCACCACCATCCTGCTTATCACTACACCCCTCCGCACAGTCCTGAGACCATGGCCTACTACTCGCACCATCAACATCAACATCACCAAGCTTTCGCTTACTACGGACACCAGCACCATCACTCTCCTGCGGCCGCGGCGGCGGCCGCCGCTGCTGCCGCTGCCGCTGCCGCTGGAACCGGTGCCTCTGCTTCACCGTACAAGGCTGTCACCCCTCCGTCGTCCCCCAGCTTGGGGATGTATCCGCACTCCGCGTTCAATCGGCCCAGTAATCATCACCACCCGTATGTGGCCGCCTTTCCTGCAACAGGCTCTACCGCAGCAGCGGCAGCCAGTGCAACGACCGCCACGCCGCTGGCGGCTGCGGCAAAGTCCGCGACAATGACCAAGACCGGAAAGCTGCGGAAGAAGAGGACATGGTCCAAAAGGAAGCAGATCATACACAACTGCCCCAACCAGGGATGTGATAAGACATACACTAAGTCCAGTCACCTCAAAGCTCACCTCAGGACACACACTGGTGAAAAGCCTTACATTTGTAATTTCAAAGGCTGTGGCTGGAGGTTTGCTAGGTCCGACGAGCTGACCAGACACACTCGTAAGCACACTGGAGACCGTCCCTTTCAGTGCCGAATGTGCGAGAGAGCCTTTTCCAGATCCGATCACCTCTCCCTGCACATGAAGAGACACATGGTCGTGTGAGCCAGGCGATGCCATCGAGACACTCCTGTGATACTAGTCGTTTCATACTGCATCTCGTTGTGCCTCCAAGACTATTTATCTTCCCAATGACTGAACTTTATGTGCCAATAAGTGTCCATTCGTCGTCGTTCTTCTACCGCTGCATCTCAATAAAAACGTCCTGAGATTTACGTGGGTGTCAAAATCTCTCTCGCTCGCTCTTATCATTTCTCACATTTTGCCGGCGCCACGATTCTGGAGCTCGCTTGGGTCACGGCCGCCATTTTCCAGTCCCTCAGACACCTTAATTGAAATATGAATTCTTTGCGAACGCTCCTCACCTTTCACCCTGCGCGTTGCGTCTCTCACTGCCTCCCACTACTGCGACGAGCTGACTTCGGACGGGGGCAACTTCCCACTCGGTGAGAGGCAGAATTTCCTGCCTGACCTTTCCAGCAGACCCGTCGCGACACCCGCAAGTACACGTACAGCAGTGGGGAGACTTCGACGAAGCTTCATCTCTCTGCTTTCTACAGTTGCTGCACATGCGTCCGTACACGCAGAGTTATGCTAAGTGGAGGTTCTGGAAGTCTTCCAGGGAAATCGGTCGATTTGACGGAGTTTTACGGCAGACACTTTTGCGGCCAAGTCAATTTACTGCATAGGGAAGCCAAATTCCGTCGCGGCAGCCGACGAGCTTGCACGCCACGAAGATCCCGCAGTCACACACCGAGGCTGCATGCCTTAGACACAGGATCTTCTTGCCTGTTTCATCGCTGTCACACACGTGCACGCCGTAGGTGTCGTACACAAAGTGCATCCGTCGGTATGCAGACATCCGGTTATACTTGGACGGGACCACTTGGGCGATCTAAACTCCGATATATTCCAGCCAAATGGACTCCGCGAGTTGAATTGAAGTTCAACGTCTGGTCGTCAACAGTACAGTGAAGAACTGCATTCACGGTATAACTGGTGCTATTATACACTGTGCAGAATTCACAGTATGTTTAATGGTAGTTTTATATACTGTTCTGTATTCGCAGAAATATAATGGTAGTACTACATACTATCCCGCATTCACAGGATAATGGTCGCACTGTACGCTGTACTGCATTCAAAAGTATAATGGAGAAATTTTATAATGTCCTGCAGTCACAGTATCATGGTAGAACTAAACTCTGTACTGTAATCACAGTATAATGGTAGTACTGTACTGTGTTCTCAGTAAAATGGTAGCACTGTACTGTATTCACAGTATAACTGTGATATTTGTATTTGCCTAAAAGTAGCCCTATTTCGGGTGTCCAGAAAGTGTGGGGACACTTCTGCGGGCGCCCCTCCGGCACTGAAAGTGTCGTCAGACTTACGGGGACACCCTGTGCAGTAAAAAAGCGAATGCAGCACAGTAAAAAAGAAAAGGCAACAATTGATGTCTTTTTTTAATCCAAAAAAGGATGAAAGGTCAATAAAAGTGTTACTCCCTCAAAAAAACCTCATACACATATGGAGCCGTCATCGCTTTGCAGTTGGCATCTCGAGCTACAGTGGACAGTCAAAGCGGAGACTTGGGCGTTATATCCGGCGAGAGACTTATAAAGCAGGACAAATTCAGATTTTTGCTGATATAAGCTGGATATCATGAGTCTACTGTCTGCGTCTACGTGTATCTGTATTGTGCAGCAAGAAGGAAAAAAAATCCTCACTCACCCAACAAAAATAATTGCTTCATCTCGCCTTGCCAGCTCCATTCTAATTCGCGAGAGGTCGTTCTGGCTACCGCAAAGATAGAATCAGCGGGAGGCCGAAAGAGTGAGGAACTATTTTAATTGCCCCACGCTGAAAAATCGCTGCAGGATAACGAATTAATTTGAGTGGTCTCTCCCTCCTATCAACAAATCTATGCAAAACATTCTTACCTTTTGTGGCTTTTTTGGCCCTTCCCCCCAGAGATTGAGTTGGAAAAAATGAGAGGAGGATTTTTCTCTTTCTTCGGGCCATGTTATAGTCTAATCAGCCCGACACCAACGATAATGATCTCCACAAAAGGCAAAGAGGAGAGGGAGAGAAGCCCATATCTTTTGCTCGTGCATATTTCTCTTCAAATAAAGAATGGAGTCCAGGTGTCAGAGGTGCCTTTTTGTCCAATGCATCTTCTTTTACCTCTGCTCTTTGGAAAACACCCATTTCCTCGTACTCGCACTTGGACTGCAGTGCGCAATACATCAGGGGGCAGCGGGCGAGCTTGGTCGACCAAACAGCCTACCTACGTGCTCGACCAAGTTAACCGATGGCTCAAGATAAGCAGACGAAATTGGCAAAGTGTAATAGCGCGTGATGCAAAGTGCGAGTTTGTCTGCCAGGGTGACTTTCCATGTACGTACGTGGATGTCAGGTTTTTTTCTGCCTGTCCTCACACGTCACGGCTCCCTTACAGTTAAGGGTTGCATGAGTAGGGTGTTTCGCACTATTTTAGCAAAGCAGGCACATGACAGTTGAGTCCTATAAAAAATCGCACATTTGATCGAGAATTGCATGTTCCGTCCACCCCTCCCTCTACTTAAATGTAGTCCGCCTACTCACTTCACTGTTATGCACACTTGCACTCACTCTGTTACACACCCGTGCAAGTGTTCATGTTCACAGCCAATGCAGTCTAAATCGGTAAGATCTACCGTACCCAGGACTGCGCACTGCACCCCATGTGTGTACGTACTTGCACAATTGTTGCAGCTGTCTAAGAATATCGTGGTCTCTCATGCGATGAAGCAGGTAAATGTTCTTCCCCCCCCCCTCCCCGAATATCCCTTATGATTTACGATGCCAAACGAGTTCTTAATTTTGACGTATAATGCCGTGTTTTGATGTTCACTCCCCCCTCCTCCCGCCGGTTTAAGTATGAGTTCTTCAGCGGTGGTCTCGAGGTGTGCGGGTGGTAGCAGTGGGGGAAAAAAGATCCCCACACTGTAGAAAAAAAATTACCTTCCTACGCACATCAGTGTACTGGACAACGTTCTGTTGTTGCCACGAATTGGAAGAGTTCAAGATTCCGGGCGTTGCAACTAATGCTTAGGAACTCTAACATTTGGTGATGTCAGTTGTTTGCTTTTTTAACGTGTTCCTCCTCGCCACACAGGAGGAGGTCCTTCTTAAGCCTCCGAGGCCTACAATGCTAGACAGATTGACGAAGTACAGAAGGAGCAAAACACAGCTGTAATGGTTTTCCCAGTTCACAGCTACTGCTTTGTTGTCGGCATTCCGTCAGATCGCCCTGGTGCCAATTCTCACGGTCTCATGCATGAGCACCAACCAGCTGGTCGAGGCATACTTGGTCCGTCTGATTGCACTTTTCGGCCAAAGTCAATGATCAATGAAATCTCAGCAATGGGCACTTTAGCAGCGATAGCCCCGGTAGAAAAGAGGGACCACCCAGCCAACCAGAAAACATTCACTTAGTGGTGGTGGCGCTGCTGCTCCTTCCCCTGTACCTCCCTACATGGGCCATCATCATTTAAGGATAATAAGAGACCCTCCACCCAATGTTAGCTTATCCATCAGCTAAGGCCCAATTTGTAACGCGCGGTAGAAAACAGGCACTTTTAATGCTATTAAGATCTCTTTCTCATGGGCGTATCAACGTATGTGAGTGCACATCTCAATCAGCGGATAGTAAAAGACACGCTGCTTGTAATCAAGATCCGTCTAAATCAATGCTCTCCCTGCCATGTATACTTTGCTGTCTGTGTACGCATTGCGCAGGCCCTGGATGGGCGTGAAGGTGAAAAAGTAGGTTACTTGAGGTGAGATTCGCTCCAGAAAGCACCGTTTGTTTCTTCCGCTACGACTGCAGAGGCTTTGGATGATAATGATGATGACGACGGGTGCCAGCAGAGTGCAAAGAGTCTTTCTCCTGCATGATTGAGCGATCGACGTCGTAGAAAAAGAGAATAAATCGCGTGGGAATGGGCGTAGAGGGGGGGGGGATGGGGAAAACTTTTTTGGGGCAGCCATAATTAATTCATTGATCGAACTGTAGCATCTTTGGAGAAGTCCTGGGACGAGCGAGACACGACATCATGTGTGGTGGTTGCACACATCTCTCCGTCCGTGGGAAGAAAGACTGGTCGTACATCTGCTACCGCACCAGGCCCTTCTCAGTCCACTTCACGTGTGCGGACAGAACCACAAGAGGCCAATGTCTTCTACCAGGGCAGCGCACGACGTCACCACAAGTCAATACTGTACTTGTGGAGATGCAGAATAAGCTGCTGTGAGGCACGTAGCAATCGAGATGTTTCTCTGCTCGTCAGGAGTGAAATATCGGCCTTGCCAACGCCACGCAGCTCCTAATATTAATAACTCCCTGGCGTAATTAGCCCTTCAGCCAGAAGCGCAGTCTATTTAAGCTCTTTGTGGTTCGTGGAGGGCCTTCCTCTACCGATGCACTTGTGGAAGAAAAAACAGGCGTAATTGCCTACTCGTACGCGCTAATTTTATTCTCATTTAGCTGCACTTAGCATCCGTCGTCCCTGCTCCACTCGGACTTATGCACGTCTGTACGGACGACTTACTTAGCTTCACTCTGCCTTTTATGCCAAACTTGCCTGAGACGCCTTCCGAATCCATGAGGACGAGAACGAGTGAAAGCGAACAAAACCAACTACGGCATGATCAAGAACAGGGCCAAAATTGCGGACAAGGTCGCGCCCTGCAGTTCTGCCAATGGGGTTTAGTCCGCAAGGTATAACTACTTCAACGCGAACAACATATGTATGCTGCTGTTATGTACACGTACATAGCCAGCCTTGGATCGCCTGCTCAACTTGATCTCATGGTGGCCAGCAGCACCAGGAGGTGCATCAGCGACGACGTCAGTGCTCAAACAGTTCTTTCCCTCCCATCCCCATCTGCAATGGTCACCTTGGCCTTGCACGATCTGTATGTAAGACAGTTATGCCTTACGGATCAGGCAGCCTCGCCACCCTTGCGTCAGTTGGATCCTACATTGCACCGATGAAGGACAGCTTGTGTGAGCACTGGTGGAATTGATTTTTGTCCTGATCTCCTTCAGTGGGCCATCTCAATCTAAGCCTTTAGCACAGCTAAAATTAGATGATTCCACGCTAGGCCTTTATCATTGGACAAAACTATCCATGACGCCATTAAGTACGCACTTTCTCTCTGTCTGTGTGTGAAGTACTCCAGGAAAACCGACTTTATCACCTTGAACTTGAAAACCACCCTCGTCACGTTTGGCCTTGTTTCATTCTGTGTGTAGAATTTTCTCCTTGTTATCCCATCAACACAAGGATGAGGAGAGGTCCGATCAGACACGCGCTGACCGTGAGGCTGCTGTCATACGACACACGTATCTTATCTTCCTCACCTCGCTGTCTTCAATGCCAATTTCACGGGCGACTTGTGACAGTGAGAAAAGGGTGAGATAAAAAGAAGTTATTTGTATGAGAATGCAAGGCTGTGGAGTGGCTCAATGATGCACGTACGGTGAGAAACTCTGGTGACCAGTTTATTTTGTCTCTTGCGATCAACGCAATTGTAGCACAGGTAATAATGCGAAATGGATGTCACAAATCAGTAGCTGCGTGGTACATACGTATTGCTTTTCTCCTTCTCATGTCTAACATGGAAACTCTGGGAGAAGTTTGGAGTAAGAGTGCAGACGTGACAGAAAAAAAGTCTCCTTGACGGTGAGACTATGGCACAGCGAGAGCGAAGCCGAATTACGGGATCTCTGATACAATCTTTTCAAAAGGTTCTTAGGAAGTCAACAAGACTTGACGACAAATGAATATTGCACTAAAGGGGATCGTTACCAGAAGGGGAGAAGAAGCTTTGACTGGTGTGATACTCAAGCTGCTCTTAAAGCTCAAACAGGACCCTGTCTGTTTGCTGGATGGGGAAACTTTGAATCAACAAAGTTAAAGCTGAAGCAATAATATTTTCCTGAATAGTCGGTCTTTCCTTCTGTTTCAGCCACTTGCTCTTCAATGACAATGCCCGTAGCCAGTAGATCCGAATCCGTGCTTGCACTTGCAGTAGTCGCAGTGGCAGTACTGACCCTCGGTGCTCCCGTAGCAGTACTTCTTGCCTAAAGGTGAACGGAAAAATATGGTCTTTAGTGATGCACTCGGCTCTTGGCACCTTCCACGTGCACCCAGACTTAGTATCGTACGTTGTGAGGAATGCTACGATAATAATGCTGCATTGAGAGAAAAGTTGTTTAAAGGCGCAAGAACAGTGTACCAGAACCTTACCTGACAGCGCCACGTTCGTGACTGTTAAATAAAATTTTTCTGAGTACATGTTGGGTTAGCTTACAAGCTACAAGATCGCCTTGTCTTACAATTGTGCAGTCGTGAGTAATGCGGTACATACGAGTCATTTTTGAGAGTAGCAGTACAAGGATGCAGTCGAGAGATTGCTCATGTAGCAGTCAGCAGCAGTGGACTAGTGACAGTATCCGTATCCTTTGGAGCCGAATCCGTGTTTGCACTTGCAGTAGTCGCAGTGGCAGTACTCGCCCTCGGTGCTGCCGTAGCAGTACTTCTTGCCTGTGTCACAAAGACAAAGCACGATGAAAAAGCATCGCTTCAATGCACTGGGGATGGGACGTCGTCGTATGCACGGGACGAACGTACGTTCGTACATACGCATGCTCATTATCCTCAACAGGGTCGTAAAGTTTATTAGGAATAGCACTTTCTCCTTAGTACGAGTCGTTCGAAAGACCTACCTCATATTCAAGCAGGCAAAAAAAGGAAGGGCTGCAAAACATGACGTCAGAACAAACTGCAACTGGCACTAACCTGAGACGAAACGGAGCAAAGAAGAAAGAACAGTTACGCCAGGGTGAGCGAGTCAGTAAGCGAATCGCCTACTGTTACGAGAATTTTGCGTCACACTACATACGCTTTCTTCCTAGAGCTCCTGCGTACGTATGGACTCGTACGGAGTACTGGATAGGACTGGAAAGAGGATAGGACAGACAAGGAAGGTCAGCTAAAAAGGACGGAAGGACCACCTTTGTACAGGAGTATGGAAATGCGTACATTCGACCTGAATATGTTTATATCTTGCTTCTCCACGGCATCACGACAGTACGCAGTGGGTCAACGTACAGGGAATGGAGTGAAGAGGATCCTGTGTCAAGGATAGTACGGGTGTGTGGGTGGAGCTTCATGTATATGCGTATATGTGTGTGGACAGTACAGTAACTACCGCACAGACACCTGCGTACAGAGCCTGTGCGTAAGGTGTTCTTTCTACCTGGCCGTGATGTCCAGGTAAAAGGCGATGTGATGGATTCATTCTCTGTGCAGCTACGGCACGCACGTGTCAATATGCACTCGCTCACCGTATCCTCCCTTCCCGTATCCACAGTGCACGTGCCCCTTTTCGCACTTGCAGTAGTGGCAGTTACAGTAGGAGCCCTTCACGATGCAAGCGGTTCCGCCGGCCTTGCCGTGACCGTGGCCGTGGCCGGGCTGGGGCTTCGCCTCCGGGTTCGGTTCAGGTTCACTCCGAGCCAAGTCAACGTACAGGACGACCACCAGTGTGAGGACGAGGGCGAAAGCGGCGCACTTCATCTTTGGTTGATATCAACGATGCCCTTTTTTGGTCAATCTATTGAAAGGGTGAGATGACGTGTTCAAACTGAGATGTCCTGGACTGAGAACACGCTTTTATACGAACACAACACTCACATCGTGCACTCGTGCAAGCAAGGAAAAAGTAACGAGCGCGGTGATTTTCTTTTTCTTACCGGCCCACCACACGTGGTACTGGGGGGAGGGGGGGAAATGCATCGTCATGAGGTCACTTAATCTGCAGGGCGATTGTGTGCATGCGCGTGCATCGGCGCGTGCGTGCGTGCGTGCGCGTGCGTGCGTGCGCGTGCGTGTCTCTGTGCGTACGCAGACTGTGCGTACGTCGAAGGCGGCCGGCGGGTACACAGACACGCACCCGCCGCTGCTCCCTGTATCATCGATAAACACTTGGCCATCTGACGTCGCCAATGCCTCCCGCGAAAATTAGCCCCTCTCTTTCTTTCAAGATCACTCGGATGCATTGTGGGAAACGGACCGAAGGCTTTGATATCTCCGGATCCTATCGCTCTTTGGCAGGTGTGATCAAGTATTGCGCCCGGCGGCCTTAGCAACCACCCAGTTTTTTTCAAGTACCACTTGTTTTTTTGCCATCCAAAAGCCGTCACCACGCGAAGGTGAAACAACACGAGCATGTGCAGCAGGCACGTACGCATCGACCACACACAATGTGAATAGCAGTGACCTTTTAAGGACAGAGAAATCAGGAAGCAAATTTGGTGATTGTCATGTTTTCAACCCTTGCGTCCTTTGGACTTTTCGTGTGATGGAGCACTTTCCTGAAAGACAGTTGCCCTTGGGCGACGTTGCCCACTCACTGAGCGGGCATTCGTTGGTAGGCCCAACACTCCAGTACTGTGCAGCACCTGTAACCTGAATACTGTACAGTACTCGGACAAGCATTAAGACAATGGTACCTGGCGAAGCATTAATTAAGTGCATTTTGCAGAGGAAAGAGCCCGCGGCTAAAAGCGAACGGTACAAAGATTGTAAGGCCTTCTAGCGACAGGAAATAACTTTTAGTGTTAGCCTTGTGCCAAGAACATGTTTGTTGGCTCGCTCCCCAATTGTATGGGGACCTTGCTCGATTGCTAGAGAGAAGTATGAAGGCCTTGTTTGTGCCACCTTATGGTGACACAAAAGACTAGTACATAAGTAGTTAAGTGTTCAGTAGTTGAGTGAGCCTACATAAGTAGTTCAGTAGTTAAGTGAGCCTACATAAGTAGTTCAGTAGTTAAGTGAGCCTACATAAGTAGTTCAGTAGTTAAGTGAGCCTACATAAGTAGTT
>JAAUXU010077944.1_pt1 | contig 94359 bp, 101 predicted proteins | sample 7278151 | NCBI WGS metagenome assembly JAAUXU01 (sample SAMN14350113, study PRJNA611818) | marine sediment metagenome | isolation source: surface marine sediment (1.8m) | place: French Polynesia: Moorea | collected 2018-08 | reverse complement strand
TCCAATGATTCGTTCCCGGAGTTCTTTCATCTTTGTCTCGGTCGACCAGTACTGAAGCAATGATCAATCCACTTGATGACTTCTTCTTGAGCTCTCCAATCTTGCTCTGGCCCAAGTTGCACCACAGCTACCAAGGCCCACGAAAGCCCAGAGGCCGGTGAATATGGATACATTGGACATCCAAAGTATTATCTTGACTGCCAGCGCTTAAAAGGATGTCCAAGGATTAGCGGTGGATCCGGCATGTTACATTGATACAGAGATCAGCAACTTGGTAAAAGGCAACATCCCTGACCTGCTCGAGTTGAACTGTGGCAGAATCTTTCGCTTGGCCAATTCGAGGCATGAGTTAGGCAAGTGATTGCTGCAAGATTGCCGCAAAGGCTGACTGAGACAGAAAGTTGCCATTGCAAGCGCAGCCTTTAGTGCAAAAGTCGTAGATGAACAAAGTTTCAGTTCAAAGTTTATCAATTTTTCGACCAGGCGAGCGGATGAGATTGGGTAAATATTTCAATAATCCCTCCAGGAGGAAAAGTCGACTTTCTCGTCATCTATAACTCTACAAGGGTCCTTCACGGATGCTCCATTGAAATGTGTTCATTTATGGTGCGCGAAAGTACAGAAAAGAAAATCGATGGGGACTACAGGGTGCGTCAGATCTTGGACCACTCACTTGCCTCACTTCTTTTTACACTGACGGGGTGCATCACAATTGATGTCACTCATGTGAAAAGGTTGTGTGTCTTACTTGTTCACGCTGACAGGGTGCATCAGATTTTTCGTCGCCGTTGCAAAAAGTAAACAGTGAAATATAAGAACGCTCTCGAAGACTTGGGCAATATGGAGAGAAGTCCGGTGAGCATGCACTACTTCGTATAGATATACATTGCCGGAGGAATATTACACTAGATATATATGTCTCAGTTGATCTGTTAAACAGACTTCCACATCTGTTTGTCTGTGTAAGCAATGTGATCCAAGATCAATTGACGAAAAGTTCCCAACAGCCCCAGAGATGACGAGTTCCAGAGATGAGCTAAGTCTTTGCTATTGTGTCTTTTGACGATACATTCAAGAGTTCTGACGCACCCTGTACTTGCTTTCAGTGCCACACAAAGCAGAAATTATTCAATGTTCCTGGGGGTAAAAGAAACGTTCCAGGAGAGCTTCTAAAAGATCTATTTCTTCTCACAGGTGATGCGAATGAAGTGGGTGTGGGGAGAGAGCGGATTTACTCTTGAAGTGGTGCAAAATGACCGAGATTTAAAGGGTGACGCAGGCCTTTGAGTTGCATTTCCAGGCCCCTGTTTACTCAGCAGAAGTTTGGCAGAGAAAACCTCTCGTCCTCTTCAAAATTTATCTTAGTGGCTTGGTCAAAAGGATAAGAGAGAGAGAGAGAGAGAGATGACTGTCAGAAAGGCTCAAGAAAGGGTTGAGGATCGATAGATGCGAGCATGAAATTCATCTTTTTCTCTCTCACCTCGTGGAAAAAGGTTTCTCGTGGGACTTGATCGGAGGCCAACCTGATCATCTCTGAGATGGACAGGATCAGCACCCAGTGTGCCAAGGTGAGCACTCTGTTTTGAGGCACGAGCACAAGGGTAAAGGTAGAATAGGGGCTTCCCCACCCACAGTACGAGAGCAGTCTATAACTGACACCCAGGTACTGTACGTATGTTCTTTAAGGCCCCGGTAGTAATAAGAGGTAGGAAATATAGCTCAGTTCGGTATAGAATAGCTTGTCTCGTCCATAAAGAATCGACTCTCCATGCTCAAGTCCAGTGACTCGAATCTCACAGCTCGGTAAGCTGAAGCTTCTTTTGTCTGCAGTCACTGCTGGTCTCATATCGACGTCTCGAACGGGCCAGTTCGTGCAGATATCACGGTTCCCCTTGCTTCTGACCAACTTCTACTATGAGTAAACATCAAACAGAGTGGCCCAGAAGTAACTGCATGCTGATTGCTCTGGCAGTGTCAGCCCTACGAACGTCCCATTTGTCTGACGTTGCTAAATGGGGACCCTGAGGAACAAGTGATCCATTGGGCAACATTTTTGCAAGGAGGGCGACGCCGTAGGAGTATGCGAACAGGGTGTCTCAGTCGACCTAAAAGTAAGTTTCCTCGGATTCATTCAGGCATCTCGTGATGTGCAACATGGAAAATCATTGTATTTGTTATTGCACAGCGAATCTTCATGCGCATGTTTGTGACAGACCACTAAAAATCATTTTTATTTCGTGTCAGTGAGTGATCCCATCATGCTCATGGTACAGGGCACACCAACTTGGTGGGCTGCAGTTGGCCTCATTCATCCTGAGCATTCTCAATGGCCGACTAGAGGCTCCATTTCAGACAGAGTTGCCAGGCTTGAACGCAATTCTCAACGGACACTCTGCACTTCTTGGCTTCCTCACCCCCTCTCAAATAGCAACCCTTCTCTGAGCCCCTTCTCACTTCTCTGGCAAGTCTCAAATTGAATAATCCGGGTTTTGTCACCGGTTGAACACTTCCTCAGCTTGATAGACAAACGAAGGTATCAAGAATGCCCGGAGAAGTCCGAGTGGGTCAGTTCATGCTAAAAACCCCTCAAGTCTATAGTAGTGAACTCCAAGTATTACATTCTTGTAATAACAGCCCTTCTAGATTAGTGATCCCCCTTCCTTTTCAGGCAACATTTGACGAATGGCAGCCCTGGACTACTTTCCGAAGAAGCAACATACCTGAAGCTTCGTTGTGAGTCACGTACAGGGTGTAACGGGATATTTTGCCGCATTCATTCCTCACTTTGACGAGATCCACCCTGTAGTCAGCCGCACATGGGTGTTGCTGTTAAGGGGCAACTTTTAGGTTGTCACTCTCAGAAAACCTTCTTCAGCCGGGGGAAAACAAAAAAATTAGTGTTGTCCTCTCAATTTGTCGTCGTCGTCGTAAAAAAATCATCGTAGATTGTGAGGGGGAGGAAATGACTTATTATTGTCATTCCTCTTCTTCTTTATTGTTCCCCTGGGATTTCCAGTACGTGCGGCAGAAGAAAAGGAGGAGAGTTGGAATTCCCGCGGGAATTCCCAATCATTTATTTACCATTTCCTTGTTTACCTCCCCAAGTTGAGGCAATTCAATCAAAGTTGCCACTTTCAAACCGTCGTTCTACAGGTTGGTCTGAGCAACAACCTGGAAAGCTGAACAATCTTTGAAATGGCCACACCTTAACTCCGCTTTCCATCCCCCGATCAAGTGGCAACCCCGATTAGCGTTGTGGCGCTGGTCGCTCCCGGATGAGTCACGGAAGCTCCATAATTTGTGACATTTCTGCACTCACACCCTCCGGAATATGCTTCAATATTAAAAGGGCCCGTTTAAATTGTCCTCTCTCCATTCCCCATAGTCTCCTCAGTTCCTCTCGAAAGCCTCTCCCCAGCTGTCACCGACAGGAGAGGTCGCGATAGCGAGGAAATTAAACTAAGGATCCTGTTGGGCCTTCGAAGGCCCAAGGCCTTTCGTGTTTTTCCGGCGTGCAAGCAAAAGAAATGGGGAATCTTCCAGTTCTGCTGCTTTCTTGATGTTCTCTTCCGCTAATTGCCCAAGTTCCCTCTCAAAGTGTTAACGAGCGCAGCAAAAATTATCTTTCTTCTCTTTCCATTTGTGCTCTCTGCCTTTGGCTGCCAGATTTGCACATCTGAAGGCCTTGAGAGGCCGCGAGGCCGCGAGGCCGTGAGGTCGGAGGCTGACGAATCAACCACCAGCTTTTATATGGCGAGCGTATAGACTATTTACTTTGACAGGTGCTGCTGTCGGCCTTTGCCAGTCACTGAAGGACAGGGTTGCCACTTTGACCAGACCCAATAAAGACATGTCTAGTGTTTGTCCCAAGAAATTTCTCGCCTCGACAAACACTAGACATGCCCATGGAAGGAAGGCCTGGCTGCGAGAGTGAGGATGTACGTGTAGTACAGACAGTGCATGTCTTTCCTTGTATGGAGTACTGTACTGTGCCTCTCTCTATGACCCTTTCGTTACGTGGAATATCTCGTGTCAGAATGAGATGTGATCACCTGGGTAAAGAGTTGAGTAGATAACGATCTAGCAGTTGTTCAAGAGACGCCATTGTGACTGCCGCCCTACGTGTCGCTCTCCATCGTCATCGAGGCCAGCGATACATTCTGGACAGACATGGAGGCGAGCTTCCACCATGTGGAGCTTCTGGTCATGGACTGGATGGACATGTGGGTGAACAAGATGAGTGAGATGACCTAGAACAACATGATGATGAGGCCTATATCCGACTGACCTGTGGACAAAATCTGGGTGGATCACTCGGGCGGCAACATAGCAGAATAGTCTATTTGGCACTGTAAAGCTTGACTTTTAACTCAATTTGGTCCAGCAGGTGATCACTAATTGTTTGTGTACTGACCATGTATATATTAAGTCTAACCCTTTGATTCTGTCATTATAATAAGAAAAACTATCTTAAACTATTTCATCATTGTATTTAGCTCAATTGGGTAGTTCTAGATTCCTAGATCTCGAGCCCCACGGTCCAATGCCGCATGAATGAGCTGTAAAGTTGGATCTCAGATAACTAAAAAGGCCAGGTCAGATTTCATCTGCATGAGCATTCAATTTTGTCCTGATCTCGCTAGTGCTCATATTCGTAAGGAATCTCTTGGCTGATCAACGATGACTCTGTTGTTGATGCTGCTGCTAACAATAAGCTAGAGGGCAAAAAAAAAATATGTTTCTGCAGTAAATAATACTATATGTTTCACACAATCTGTTGTCTTCCTGAATCCCCAAAATCATGTACTTTTCCAAAATGAATGTACTTTTCTCAGTTTTCACCAAAAAGCGCGTAAGAATAATAAAAAACCCCTTGAAATGACACCTTTATGTCCCAAGAATAAGATATTTCTCCCTATCTGTCTTTACTTTTCGTCGTCCTCCAGAACTCTTCTGACCCTGAAGTCACGTCAATTGAGCCATCCTATCTGTTCATGAAGTGTCTGGAAGCCACTGATGGACTGGACTGGGCGAAGACTTCACTAGAAGTCTTCTTCAACACAGTACTTAAAAAAGTTTCCTTTTCTTTGGAGTCAAATTGCTTGTCTTCTACATACCAAAGGAATCATGGAGACTCTACCTTAAGCTCTCGCCGCTGGCAAAAAACACAGTACTTACAGTGGAGTCTTCATTTAACATTTCCGCCATTCCGCACAGTCGAGTAAGGTCAGAGTTGAGCCGTCTAATTCAGACTCAACTGTACAATGTAGAAAGAAAAGTTTCTTTGGTTTTTTTCCCCCTACGTAACTGCCAACGCACGGCAGATGACAAGTTGCGGATCCGACCCACCTCTAGGATCTTCTGCAAATCTGCCAACTTTTGGTACCGCGGGTCGATGGTGGAGGACCTGGAGACCACTACTGGGTGGACAAAATTTAATTCTCATGCTGGGTTGCTTATTCTGCATGCATAAAGCACTTCATATTTGTACTGCCACTTTCAATGTTTTTCAGTTTTGGCTCTCTCATGTCATTTTGCACGTTTCACCACAGGATAAGAAAGTCAGCCTTAAAACGCTCTAATTCTCGTCCACCCTGCTCTGTTAGCTCAAAGGAGCACAATAAAGCCACATTGTGTAAATAGTGTATAGTGGCAGTGGTATAAGGAGTGCTAGCGGACAGTGTATAAGTTTTAGCTTTTACTTAGGGAGACAATCTTTACACAGTAGAATGTATCTGCTGGCATCAGGACAGAATGCCAAAGAAGTAGGGTAGGGTTTGGAGCCCGGGCCGGTGTTTGAACCAAGCTTCTGGGCAGCTCGTGAGTGGTTCATAAGTACACAGCAGTCGTGTACACAGCAGACAGAGCAAAGCTTATAAGAACTGTCATTTTATGTGTCTTATTTTCACAACGTAGCTTCCCTTTTGAGTCCTTCGCCAGCAATGGCTCGACTGCAGCAGCCCCACGACGAAGTTGTGTTGATGCCTGAAGACCAGGGTGACGACCACGCTGGTCTTGGGCACTTACAGAAAGAAAAGGAAGCTGTTCTTACTGCCTTCCCTCCAAATTTGCACGCCAAGTGCAAGCACGACAGGAAAAAACTGCATCTGCCTGAGTGGCAAATCTGCCTCCATTTTTGCAATCTTATCTCTTGCACTGAGGCCCACTTTTTTGCACATTTTCTTCTCCTCACCTGAAAAAGGTGCAAACGCGTACAAATTCCTCGGGAAAGCTGCTTAAGTCCTCCTTCAGAAGTTTCGTGTTTTTTTTTTGCACGAACTTTTCCATAGTCTCGTCCAAGGTACAGAAGAGACTCTGCCGAGCCCAGAGTTGCCAGAGCTCCTAGAGCTGCCAGAGCTGCTTCCACATGTCACGGCAAAAATTTAAGTTTTCCTCGCGGTCTCTCCACATCTTATTTAAAGTTCTGATGGATTTTTTCCCTTGCCTCCGTCGGAAAAGCTCGGTAGAGAGAGAATGAATCCGATGGATGCGCCAGGCATTTTTAATTCTTGGCAAACAGAGATGAGAGAGGGAAGAGGCTTTTTTACACTGCAAAACTCTGCTGTTACCTTTTTTTTTTCCTCTCCTCCTCCTAGGCCCATTTCTTAAGGCCCGTTTCGTCAAGACATCATTTTCCAGAAAGAAGAATCGCGCAGGTTTATGAATATGGATCAACCCCTTTTTCCGCTTGGAATCTCAGCAAGGACTTGAAGAATCTCCTGGTTCTCCTCACTTTTTTGCCATCTTTGCTCCAACTTTTTGTGCTGATGCTTGAACAGAATGTGGCAAAGCCTCCTCCTCTTCCTCTGTGGCCGAGTATTCACTTCTTTCTCTCTTCTCAACCCTTTTTTCCGTGGAATTAATTACTATTTCTTTTTCTGCCAGGCTAATAAAAAGGCCGAAACAAAAGAAGGGGAAGAAGAAGACTTTTCTCACTAGCATTTAAAACAGATTTTTTTTTTTCCGAAATTATTTTTTCGGCGTTAAAACAAAAGCTTTTTTCTTCTTCTTCTTCTCCCATTTCTTATTGGCCTTTGGAGGATTTCCTAGAACGGTGACAAAGTTGGCAGAGGGGGGACAAAAGATGCTGGCAGAAGAATAAATTCAAAATTTACAAAGGAAAAGAAAAACTGTCTGTCTCCTCCTTGCTTGTGAGAGAGGCCGACACAACCTGGACTCTGCCAGACACCGTGGTCGAGATGTCCGCGGCGAGCCTGGACTGCGCCGACGGCTGCGCCGACGTCGATGGCAGCGAAGTCCCGACGGTGGCGGCGGACAGCGCCAGCCAAGAAGAGGACCACCTGTTGCTGACTTGGCATTTCCGATGCCAAATCTGGCACCGGCTGAGATTGCGGAGAGGCCCGTGTCTGGTGGAGTTCGACAGGCCCACCATAAGCATTCGAGTTGAAGGGCCCACTTTGTGGAAGAGATTAATGGGCCGCCGAAAAAGGAGGGGAGGAGAGAAAGGACGTACCTATAATACTAAGTGCATAATAGGCCTAAGCTGTGTGCTCACAAGCACTTAAAGTCCCGCGTACCCGCAGGGACAAAAGTACTCATTGGAGCAGAACAAATGAGCAAAGGGCCTGGTTAAGCAGGGCTTAAGACGAGCAAAATTTTGTGCAGGAGATGCTGCCGTCAACCCTAACAGCATAAATGATGAAAGCGTTCAATCTCTCGGAGGAATAAGGATTACGAATTTGAATTTTCATGGATTTCTGCCATGCAACACTTGCCTCAAGAGTCTGGGATGCTTGGATGCTCGAAGGAAGGGAGCAACAAGGCCCAGGGATCGTCACTTGGGTGCCCAGACAAGAGGGCCTGGCAGTTAGGCCTACGTACGTTAGGGCCACGTAAGCCCGCATGCACGCGCTGTAGGACTACGTACAGGCCTGGGAGCGGCAAGCAGACCTAACAACTGTTCTCACGTATGGGTATTAATCATCAGCTACAATGATTCTCTTCATGGAGAGACCAACTTGACGTCGTTCTCGTTGCCCACTGCGTACCGTGTGAGTCATACGAAATGGAAAAAAAAGGACTTGGTCGGATGTTATCTCCAAAAAATCAGTGCAACAGAAATATCGAAAAAATTGTTCAGTTAATACAAGTTAACCAGTGGTTCAGTCACTTGGAAATCGTACACTTTGGCAATCTAACTTGTGAGGCTGAGGGACATGACAGGAGCAGTCCTCTTATGCATCGGTAATAACGCAGTCAATCACACAGGCAAGATCTCTATGGGCTGACTGGAGTGCAAAGGGTCCGGATTCCAGGGGTCGGAGGTGCGGCCGCCCAACTTAGCCCAGTTGGACAAGGCTGTATGGGCGAATTGGCGGGTTAACTCAACTGGCTACAGCAATGTAGACGGTGTGAAGACCCCCATGAGGGAGCACTGGAAGCTGATGCTAGAGGTCACCGTCAAGAAGTGGTGCTCCTCCCCTCAAGAGTGACCTGCTTGACCTGAATCAGAATGGAAACTCTTTTCTAGCTTTAATGTAAAGCTTACAAAGGTCTCTTTACAAAGCTCTCTAGCAGAAAAGGTGGAGAATAGACTTGTCATCCAAACTTACATTGAAGACGCTCTCAAAATTGTTGACGCTTACCGTAAATCCCATGTCACATGACCCTAATGAACAGCCTCTTATGGCATTGATTTTGGCACAATCTAGCATGATATCCAGCTTCCTGGGGGCAAACTTTATTCATATTTCTATGTTGGTTAGCCCTCGTGACTGCCAAGTACTTGTTCTGGCATTGGTGTTGGCGCAATTAAGCATGTTAACAAGGTTTCCTGCTCAGACGCAGGCAAACTTTATTCATATTTCAGCGTTACTCAACCCTCATGAATGCCAAATAATTGCCCTGGCGCCAGTTTTGGCCCAATTGAGCATGACAACAAGCGTTGGGCGACTCATTCATGCTACGGTTTTGCTTTCTGACCTGTGTCTGCATCACTTTGGCACCCTGGGCTGCCTCCCTTTTTTTCGCCTCATACTGTACGTGATCTGAGAGTGCAGCCAGGGTCTGTTCTGTTCATCAGCCAAAGCAAAGGTGCCAAAAGGAGAATCTTCCAGCACGCGCGCTCTAGAGACAGAAATCCATTTAGGACCGACGACCGCTCTTTAATCGGGGCGCAAAAAAACAGCACCATCCATTTCTTTTTTTCTGTCCCCCCCCGAATGAAACCACAAAAGAATGAAACGCGAGGGAGTCCAGATTGAATTGGCGGCTCTCAGAAGGAGGAAGTGGCTGAAACTCTGCCAGACGGACGCGGCCAAGCGCGTCTGGGCGGTCGACGAGGGCCAGGGGGGCCCACGAGGACAGCCAGAAAGTGTCTGGCCGAGTCTGCTCTTCAGCTTTTTGGGCAGGCTCAAAAAAAAAAAACAATGGGGGGAAAGTCTCTCTGATGACCAGTCAAACTTAATTGCGATACCAGATGTAATAAAAAAGAAGCCCGAATTTGGGTCACGCAATATGGGATTGGCTTCTACGCACTGGGATTCTCGGCCTAATGATAAGAACAACGACGTCAGCTGAGGATGCAGACACTGACTTGGGTCTGATATTGTCCAACATTGAAGAACATTTCTGAATCGTCTTTCTTGAACAATTCCACTTAAGTGCTTTCCAGATGAGAGTTGAGAAAGCGCAGTGTCAATGGTCTCAGCAAACAAAGAAGGCCTCAATTTCGTAACAAAAAGTCTCGCTGTACGGAAGGATCTTTCCCGCCTCCCAATGTTCAATCTGTAGAATCGAACGTGAGCTATTTGGGATTTAATTTGTTGGAACATTGTTCGAATTTCCGGATATTCGGATGGTGCCTTTCATGGTGGACTTGCCGACGTCGTCCATGTTGAAATAGCAAAGCTGCTCTCCGACTGCCCCGAGACCGGGTGTAGCAAGATCGACGGGTGCGACCTGTTTCTGCGCTGCTTTCTAAATCTCAGTTAACTCATCTGACGTTGGTGGCGTGTTTCGTGCACAGATTGTATCTCCTCCAAGTGGGACCAGGACCTCCAGTAGTGCAAGCCCTACAAGCTGACGTAGTGACTCAACTGCGTATTTATGCATATTGGGGTGTTAACGTTAATATGCCACAAATCATATCTTTCTCATTTTAGGTCAACGCCCTGTGCAGAGCAACTCCTAACGTACAAGCTGTCTCAGTCAAGAAATGACTCAGTTTGTTTCTGTTTATTCCGTTATTACTCCTTTCACGCGAAATATGGAACGTTTTTGACAAAACACTGCACAAGTCACGTCTTTTTTTTCATTCCGTGTAGTGCACTATTGAACAGGCGGCCTCAGTCTAGTGATAAATCAGCTTCTGGAGGCTTATTCAGTCAGACACGGACGATTCGTGACAAGAACACTACAAATCATACGTGTTTTTTTAATTTCATACCAACAAGTGCCACGTTGATGCAGCCCACGGAGCACCAACTGGGTCGACAGCGACACAAACAACACCCTGATCTCATCTACGTGTCTCAGCAGGCGTTGCCACATTCCAACCCCGTCCTCATTCTCCGAAATCTGCGCTTGACCACGAAAGTCCGAAAAGTGGCAGCACCACTGTCCTTTCCTCGCCATTCACCTACAGGGTGGGTCCGGACTCTCTTCCCCCTCACTGGTCTGTCTCTCGTGAGCCCGGCCATCATGCAGCTGCAGGTGATCAAGTCGTCGAGGTGACGTCTGTGCTCAGGGGTCGGATGGACCCCCTCGCCACCCCCTTCAGTGCCAATCGAATAGCCTTCGTCTACTCTCAAACCCACCTTCCAATGCTTGTTCATTTTCTCCAGACAGAGAAGGAAACAGTAGCATTGTGGTCAATTCCTCTCCCCGACTTCCATTTCCACCAAATTGGCACTGAAGGTAGAAGGAAGAAGAACGATCTCTTTTCTGTTAACAGTGTGTACAGGGTGGCGCAGGGTGCAATGCCAACAGACGAGTGCCCAATCCTGTGATTTCTATGGTACGAGTGCAAACCCCCCGTACAGGGTGGCGCAGGACACAATATCCACAGAAAAGTGCCCAAACCTGTCATTTGCACGTACCAGTGCAGTCACGCATACAGGGTGGCGCAGAATCTGTCACGTGGTTCAAGGTCTGCAAATTTCCAAGGAGGCTACAACTTCAACGAGTTTTGGCACTACATGGTTGTTTTCTTCCACTTGTCAGACATGTGGACCTCGGTGACGTCGTACTTGTTGATGGGAGGTTTCGCTCCACCTCTCACTTGCCTTGTAGTACAAACATTAAACCCCTGACATGTTTGGTACATGTGTGGTGTGGAGGAAAAGAGAGTGCATTTAAACATAACAGACTTGTCAGATCCTACAGTCGTCTCGATAGAGCCTGGCGTTGAGGCAGCTGCACTTTTTGGACGCGTCGGAGACGCATAAGTTGCGCAACAGCGTCACTTACGCACATAAGTTGTGTTTTAAAAAAAACCTGACTAAAAGAATCATCGTTATTGCAAGCCCGCAATGCTTCCTACGGTAATAACGCGGCTGGTGGTGGGCCAAGAGCTTTCTCAGTACAGGGTGTGCCGCGGATCTCTGGTTGTTCAGAGTTGCAACTCTCCCCAGGCCACCCTGTGCGCCCACAGGAGAGCATGAATGGAAATGAGCATTGAGCCTATACGTTTTCCCACTAAATGGTAACGCTCAAAGGGACGTTAGACGTCCATCGAGGCCTCGTGAGGTCTGCTCGTTTCTATGCAAATCATTCGTAAATATTTGGGAAGCGGCCTCGTCTCATTTCGAGGCCGCTCCAGTGATTGGATTCGAAAATCACCGCCAAAGTCAAGCGTGCGGAAGTAAAATGGACTTGACTTTTGGCCATTTCCTGCGTCTCGAGGTCGGTTCGTCCGCAAATTAAGCGTGGAGAGCCCGACTCGAGATGCAAATGTGGGCACGACTTCACATGTTATACTGTGCACATGTGCGGAATTTAATTTTGCTAACATGAAATTCAAGAGAATGACATGGACAGGGCAGAGAAAGCAGCCGAGGACAGCAAAGCCACCTCGAGACAAGCTCAACGTTAAGTGGACAAATTGTTCAAGTACAGAGCAGTTGTAACCCTGGACATCAAGTGGGGCCAATGAAGGAGTCTTTAAAATCAACTGGCATGGGGCACGTGTGGGGATATGAGATGGCAGCCAGGGTTGCCACACGAGACATCTCGGCGAGTAGCAGAATTGCTCGGACCTTTAAATTTGAGTCAGCGCCTGTCTTTGAAGGGAGTCCGTCAAAACTTTGCCGTGGACACATTTCTGGCAACCCTGAAAGAGAGCAGTTCAGAAGTGAAACCAAGGTTCTCCTCTCCTGTCACCACTTTGTCATTTTTCACGCACGAGCAAGTTGCTAGTCAGGTCCCACTTTTATGGTGCCTCGCTCAAGCGGTAACGTCATAAGCAAACGTGGCTGACACCACCAACACTAAGAAGTTCTTGATCGGTGATGCGTTGGAGCTACTTGGCGCACTCTGGTGTGAAGGACTCACATCCGACACCAGTGACTCCACGCTCAACTCAGGCCCCAACGGCCCGCTGGAGTTGGACACCATCCGGAAATCATTGTGAATGCAACTAAAGTATATAGGATTTAACCCGCATGATATTGATCTCCCCCACGTAGAGCTTGCAAGAAAGACAGGAGAGACTTTCTCTGCTCTGGTGAGTGGGAAAGTGCATACGCATCACGTAATCCACGTAACGTTATGCAGCAGTGGAAAAGAGCGTTGTTGCTGGAACAAGAATGGGATTTTTTCCAGCTCTGTGCAACACTCACGTCTGCCATGGACAGGGTGACTCAAAACAAGTGTGGAACAGTTGTTGGTCTAGTTTAGGGCAGTGGCAACTTTCCTCCACCCAGCTACTGTGTATCAGTGTTAAAGTTTATTCCTCCACACGAGCCATTCCCAGATGCTTCAGTGGGGTTTAAACTGATGTCTCGTTTTGTCTCCATATCCTAGTCTTATCTGCCACCCATTGACTTCTGGCTTTGGGAAGCCGCACTGACCAAAGTCTGACTCACCCAGACCCCGGAGGACGTCAAGTTTGTTGTGGGACACTTTGAACATTTCCTGAATATTGGTCAGCGTTTGGAACTTTGTATCCACGAGCAAAAGAGGTTGTTTCAGACTGAAGTAGGATAGAAAATGGCGACCATGGAGGAGAGAAATGACACTGTTTGAGTCACTGAAAGTCTCCATTGTTCTAAGCGTGGTTACAGCCACGAGCATTTAGTGTTTCTCGTTTTTTTGGATCACCTCGTCAGGTACAGGGTGTCAAGAAATTGCGGCTGCTCGTTTTCGGCTAAACAGCCTTTGAGATCAAATGAGTCAAGCTGGAGTTAGGCCGGATCAGGCCAACCACAATCCTCCTGGAGCAAACCAAACTGATTTTCACCATGCAGCCAGAAACAAATACAGTAGTCTCCGGTTCTACTCAACTCGGTTATGGACACAATCCGGTTTCAGTCATCACTCTTACTGGTCCCGATTTTTTACTTTATAAAATGAAGGCACTTTTATCGGTTAAAATCGTAAAAATCTGCTGACGGGTATCAAATTAAAAGCAGAAAGTTAAAATTTTCAGGACTGTGACTTGTTGGAAGCTTGATGTATTGAAGATTTACGAGACAGTGTTAGAGTTTCTAGAATCGTTAAATGAATCGTTCGAGCTTGAAGGCGTCATTTGGATTGCATTCCAGTGTTTTAACTAAGAGAGGAATGCATATGTGACTTTTCCGACTGTATATATATATACATACATGTATATATTGGTTGCATTAATCCCAACCTCGAGTCCCGAGGTGATAACCGGAGGCTACTGTATTCACCACGGTCAAGGAACAAAGTTAAGTGTGAGTTGAGGCTGGCATAACCCCAAGCGTGGCCAGGAAAATATTACACGCTGGTCACCAATACCGAACATCTGAGCTATTGTCCAGAATGGCTGAAGACTCTCAAGCTTGCTACGAGCTGTGCAACTGTGGTCGAGAATGCCAAAACTGCCTGGGCCAACATTTTGCACGACACCCTAGATACTTGGATTTGGTGTATGCTAGCACGCATTAAAAAATGTATAAAACTTAAGGGGGGGGGCAACATTGGCAAATAAAATGCCACTTGTCACCTTCGTCCGTCACGCCATCAAGGAGAGCAGCACCAAGTTCTTTCGATACCGTTGTGCAGTGTGAAGCAAAATGAAGACTTTCACCCTGGAGAGACCAATTGAGCCACCAGCGAAAGTATGTACGTAGTCCAATTGAGTACCTCAGTGCTGAATGAAATCAATCACACTGTAACTTTCCAAGACTGAAAGAACTTTCCGAAATCTTTTTCCTTGGCCCTGTCGGTCGTGTCCTTTACCTCGCCATGCATCAAAACACCCCTGTTTGTACCATTAAATGAGAGCACTTTAGTATTCCTTACAAGAGCGCAGGGGGGGGACTTTCCAACTAACCCTTTGCTCTTCCTCCTTGCTCGGAGATAATACCATCATGGCCATGTCATCATTTGCCAAATGAGGAGGAAGGCATCTGTCTGGGAGAGGGACATTTGTCAAGTAGGCGCATTCAGAGAAAGAAAGAAAAAAAAGGCTGTGTCCGAGCGAGACACAAAGGCTGAGGCCTCATATATGTGTGCCTTATGAAAAATGAAGGCCGTCATGGCTCAATTGTTCTCCGCGGCCTCTTAAAAAGCGCTTTGGGCCATGTACCTAAGTGGGAGGGAGGAGGAGAGCAGGAAAGAAAAAAAAAGAGAGACTCCACCAGACAAAAGCTCAGTGGAAAGCCTGAATCTGCTCTCTGAGGCTCTCTCAGGGTGGAAAACTTTCCTCGGTGTCTGGTCGACTTGCGACGGGACTGAGAATGTCTGAAGAGTTGACGACAATGCCAAACAAGGATAGATTGAGAATTCACCACATTTTTGTCCCGTGTTTTTTCTCCACTTGTTTGTGGAGTGAGAGACTGAGTGCTTTTTGCTGCTGGAGAGAGAAAACGTCTTTGTTTTTTCCTACACAACTTGTACGGACGCGTGATGTTTTCTCTGCCGAGACTCCACTGATTCCTCTTGAACGGCAAATCTTGGCTCTTCACAATAATGTTTACACATTAGGCAGTGGCAGCGACCTCGCCACGGCCGCCAACGGCGACGGCGGCGACCAGAGGAGCCCCCAACGCTCTGCCTGCCAGCGTGCGGAGGGAGCAGCGATGGGTTCTTTTTTTTTTTTTCGCTGTTGTTGTGCTCACGCCCACTTTTTCCGCCCACAAAACACGTGCGAAGACTGACACGGGTGCAACGCCTTCCTCGGCGCTTCCCCCACTCACGACGTGGACCTCCCCTTGGACCTCCCCTCGGACCTCCCCAGACCGCACTTGCCAAATCCCACCCATTCCCCCCCCCCTTATGTATTCAACCCTTGGGACGTGACTCGTGGGCACGACGACGTGCACGGTGTCCCGGCAACTCTTCTGGCGCTTGAGGAGCACACATGACTGACGACTAGGATGTTTTCTCCGTCGCCTGATGTGGAGCATGAGGACCTGGCCAAAAAACGACAAAAAGCCCGCAATTGCGACAGCACACGAGGAATTGGCTCATGATGTTGTTTTAAGGGAGCTGAGACAACCTGTACAGTCGTGCGCTCCACAGAGCATTGATTTGAAGTAAGCATAATAAGTGGTAGTGTCCCGACCTCAATTCTGAGCATTCCATATGAATAATGGGGAGCAGTTAACTGAGACACCCTGTACGTCTAGTACTAATTTTTCATGCCATGTAAAGTGTGCTACGTGCAGAGCCCCAAGTTGTGGCACTTCCGTAATTGCCACACACCTGCCCGCGTGCCTGCCTGCCAAGTCTTTGGGCATGTTGGAGTCATGACGTTGTCCACGTTAGTGCCCTTAAAGCTACCACGCTCCATTTACGTACAGTCGAAGAGCAGTAGCAGAGTCACATTTCCTGTCTACGGCCGCAGCTGCTGTGCATTTCTCAAGCTCCACATTCGAAGGAGACGGCGGAGGCTTCGAGCGAGGCCGCCGAAGCCGCCGAAGCCGCCGAGGCCGCCGTGTGTGTGTGTGTGCCTGAGTGTGTGCGCTTGCGCGCAACCTATTGCAAGATATTACGCGATGCTGTCGAGATACTGGTTTTCGGGACATTGACGCTTTTGTTTGGGACAGCGGACGGTGGAACCTACCAAAAACTGTGCTCGTGTACGCACCAATAGTGTTTGTTGTCATCGGCCTCTACTTACCAGCCAAGTAAAAAACAAACATTGTTGCATCATAGTTGTTCTCCCCCGGATTGGACTGTCTATAGTATGAACATACTAGTGCGCGAGTGGAAAGACGACAACTTCCGAGATTCCATGGCTAAGCTTTAGACGTACAATCATGCATATACTATGTACAGGGTGTGAGTGGAAAGTCGACCACCTAGGTGATTCCACTGCAAAAGCTCCATGCTACTTACAAGGTGAGTGGAAAGTCAATTTGGGAAAAGTCTTGTCGTAGCTTTGACCCTACTGAGATTTTCTGGAGAGCAACCGTGACGTGAAGAAGAGCAACTAGCAGACAAAAGTGTACAGGGTTGGGCCGTTTTTCGAAGACACTTGCAAGACTCCTCTTGTATGATCTCAGTAAAGGAAATCGTAAGACTTTACTCCATATCGACTTTCCAATCACCCTGTGTGTATGACGTAATGGAGTAGAAGCTCGAAAGTAATTGAATTTCCACTCATTCTGTAATATGAAGCAATGGAGTGGCATCTCCAAAGTAATCGACTTTCTTCAGCTCATTTTACGTATTATACTGTCACATACCCATAACAATACTTAAAGTGCACAGTGTGTGTGTGTGTGTGCACAAGAACATCCTGGGCTGCCGATGAGATCAGGCCAGCAGGGAGTGCAATTCAATTGACACTAACTAGTCAATGAGGCAGACGTGATGAAGAGAGGCCTTTTCTGTTCTATACACGTGCCAGTCGCAGTGCCAAAATGGTGCCAACGCCGAAAAGGAGAGTGTGAGAGTGGAGTCGACCTCACGTCATATACGTATAGTTGCGTATGCACCACGTACGGAAACAAGTACCAGGAGTGTCTGAATCGATGCTTGCCGTTTCAAGTGAATCTGGCAGCAGCCATACGTGCTGTGCTCGGATGTGGATTTGCTGCCCTTGACCTTACATTTGACGTCGAAAACTGAGATGGCGGCGGAATCCTGCCCGACCTTTGCCAAGCCCGCGCCGATGGGGCCCTCATGCCACAAGTTTGAAGGATAAGTTAAAGAGGCAGAAAGCTCTACACCATTGGTCCAGACAAGGATCACTCTTCCAGGACCTGCTGACAAGATGTACAGCGTCGACTCGGAGGAGGACCCCAACACCACAGCGATGAAAGACAGCATAAGGACGCCAAAGATCAAGCCTGGTGACACCGAAGAGCATCGACCGCAAGCGAACCTGGGCCGTCAGATGCCGTCCCACAAGGCAGCAACACGGACAAGAGTTTACTTGAGGAGATGAACGTCTCCAAGCTCAAGCAGATCTCCAACATCTAGAAGTTACTTGTAAAGCCAGGAAACATTCAAGTCCCTTAAGGGTTGAGCTACAAAGTCTGACCCGCACTTTTGGCTCATCTAACGTGACACTCTTTGCAACAGGGTGTCCAAGCAGTCCTCTGGCTTAGTTCGAAACAGTATGATCTTAACATCTGTGTGCACGAGGTCACACACAAAACTGCACCACGAGTTGGAGGCCACGAAGTCCTCTGCGGTGATGGAGTGGGAAATCAGAAATTTCTGCAAATCATCCCGTGGCCATCTCGACAAGTGCTACCCAGGCCTCTTTTCCTGGAATTGGCCACCCTGTATGTTCATGTGTGTTAATGGTGGAGTTCGGGCCGCGACTGCAGTCGTGACTCGGGCTCGGACCCGACTCGGAGTCGGATTCGGCATTTTCCGTCCGAGTGGGGCAACTTGGAAAGTTTGGAAAGCATTGACGGTGAATCTGGTCACTGAGCAGAGACAAACTTGCAAGCGAGATTAAGTTTCTCCAGGGAACTATGAAATATGCATACTTAAGTACTGGGTGTTAACAAAGCGAATGAACGCATGACACTACTTTTTCACACTGCTCCTCTATCCCGGATTAAGTGTTTTGGTCGGTATTTAGTCGGGCACCCCGACGCTCTTGACTGGACCGACGTTTTGGCAACCCTGAACACAGCACACATGTAAAGGGTTGCGTGTGACACGCACATCCTGCTGCAGAACACACAGCTTCCATCCAGTCGGGGATTTCATGTTGTTACGAGCTGATAGCCAATGATAACAGCAAATTTAGTTCTCTCTGTTCAATGCATTTTTGTCCTTGGTCTTCATGTGAAGAGCATTTCAAGACTGATGCTACTCGAAAGTGTTTCAAACTTTGACCCGAGAACTTTGATCCGGATCTTATGGACTCAGGTGGTGTCTTTCCTTTTCGCTGTCGAACTAATGTACCATGGAAAGTTGTGACGTTGCTTTCCAACGCATTTGTTCCCCTCGTGCAAAGTGTGTGTATAAAACGCATGTATTTTATAAAAAGAATATGACAAATGACTCCTGGGAGCTCCTCTGATCGATCACGTGTGTGAGGGAAATCCCGCGGAGTCTTGAGAGATGTGTTGAGGTTGATGAAATGTCTTCTTTCTCTCTCCGTGCATTGTGTGTGTAATAGCGCTGAAAAGCTGCGATTCTCAATCCTCGAGCGGATGAGAATGACCCTGTTTTTCTTCCTGCCAGTCCATCATCATCCCTGCCTTACCCCCCTCCCCTTATTTTCGAGCAGAAAAGGTCGCAAACTTCGGGCTCTTCATCGGGGCCTGACCCATTTCTGCACAGATAACTGCTGCCTATACTTTTTTGTCTGCCTGGGAAAGGCAGAGAAAAATGTGCCTCTTGGAGCATGAGACGATGAAGACGAAGACGACGGCGACGGCGACGGCGACGGCGACGGCGACGGCGACGGCGACGGCGACGGCGACGGCGACGGCGACGGCGACCATGAAGAGCGCAGTTAAACACGCTCTCGTAAATCTCGGGGTCATTGGAAAGAAAGAGAGCGCGCACGCACGCACGCACGCACGCACGTATCTTGTGGAAGAGGAAATAAAGTAATGGCGTTTCTGTGCGCGCGGCTCTAGCGATACAAATGCTGCTGACGCTGGCAACCGTGGACAGGTAGAAGGAATTGTCACAGTTCATTCAGGGCTGCCACGCCGTCGTTTCAGCGCCTGTCGAAGTGAGCAGGGGAGTCCTTCCAGGTGAGCTCCTTTTCTTTCCTTCTTTTCAGAGTTGCCACGCGGTGGCTTCAACACCTGTGTAAGAAGGGCCTTTTGGGAGTTGCCACCCTGCCTGTCCGAGTGAGCGAGAAAGTCCTCTAAAAGATATTTCCACTTCACTCTTTCTCTCCAGCTATATATCTATATATATGTGGCTGTTGTAACGATGCGACGAAAGCGCCATAACACCATTCCAATATCGCTGCACTACAGTGGACCCGCGCTATAAACGCTTCCCCGGGACAGTAGTGCCGAGCGCTATTAAGCGGCGTCCACTGTACTACAGTGGATTGTAAGAGGCAGTAATAAAATACGTCCATTGCGGAACAAAAAAAAAGCTGTGGAAATCTTCTCCTAGTTCGCCGCCTTAGATAGCTAACGAGTAGCAAATTGCGGGATTCCGTTAAGTCCGGCTTGCAATTGTACTAACCGAAATTTTGAATAAGCCTTCATTTTTTTTTGACGCATTCAAGCCTGCATTTTCTCCCGCGCCCGCGCAGTGTGAGTCAAAAAAAAGGTGTGCGGAGAGCGAAGGATTCATAGAATAATCAATTGTGGCTGAGTCTTTACCCCTTTCTGCTCAGTCGTAAATTCAAGAGTCCCCTCCTATCTTCCGGCAATGAATCTCTCAGTGGCAAATGGAAAAAATCAGTTCTCTTGGCAAAGCAAAGGGTTAAGGCTGCTCCTCGCAGCGCGCATGACTCTTTTGAAAGCTTCTCAGTCAGTCACAAAAAAGTGTCGGAAAGCTAAAAGCTGCTTAAAGGTCTCTCCGGGATTGTTCCGTCCATGCCCAATAAGGATATAGGAGAGCGTAGATAGCGTTCGTTGTCTTCGCAGAGTCCGTCCTAGGCTGAAATACGAGTGTTAGAGGGCGCTTAAACGAAAAAAGGCGGTTAAGATACCTCAAAGATATGGATATAAAGAAAGAGAAGAGATTTCTCTTCAAACTTTTTCCGGCACACGAGAACATTGCAAAGTTTTTCTTCTTCCGGGATGATCAGATATATTTTTTTGCTGCTGCTGCTGCTGCTCCTTGGCCTACTAACTGATTGTTGCTGTCTCAGTCAAAATTTTTGGTTTTTTTTTTTTTGCTTTTGGCACTCACAGCCCAAGTTGAGGCTGTGCAAGCGCGCCCTAATCACACCAGCAGGTAAATAAGCCCTAGATGTGACTAATAGGGCTATTTGCGAAAAAAGGAAGCTATTAATCCGGGGCAGGAATTGCATGGAATTAGCCATTTAACACAGCAAACACATTATTCAGGCAGACTCCAATTGGATGGCAGCCACAAACAAACAGTCGACAGTCAAGGAAGCTCTTGAATTTGCTTGACAAAAGCTCACTGAGATAGAGCTCGACTCAGTGAGTTCAGTGGAAATCGTTCGAGTACCTAAACCAGCTCTGCCAAGAGATGTCCGACTTCGATAAAGGGTCTGGCAACACTGGCTTGGGCCGTACAAACCCGCAAGCACTTTCTCCTTGTTGATCCCGGTGCATTGTGCACCCCGGGATGTGCTGTACAGGGTGGCCAAGGACCTGAGAGACATCACACAGACGTGTTGTTCCTGGTTAACAGATTCACTGAAAGTGACCTGGGGGACACTTTTCAAGATGGTCATGGAAGGAATTTGTGGATTGCCACTCCGTCGCTCGTCACGAGGGACTTCATGGCCTCCAAGCAGCAGAGCGGCTGTGCACACAACCTCTGACACGTGGAATAATCCATGAGGTTACGATCAGCCCACATCCCTGTGTTGGACCGATTCAAGTAGAGCCCGAGGACCTCTTGGGCACCCTGGCTGGGCCACACTTGAGGGGCACTCTAAAAATGAGCGGTTTGAGAACAAACACACTCTTCTGGTCTCCGAGGACATGCGAAGTTAGCTCAGACAACAGCAGAACCCAACGAGGTCTTTTGACGCCAAAAACAAGGACAAGGACGGCAAATCCACATCTCCATTTGCTACTTGAAAGCCTTTTTTAAGTGATGACCAGACGTAATTAATGAATTACTCCTACAGAGCTTCATTACACTTTCTCTTCTTCCCCTTGACACGTCGAGTGGCTGCCTGTGTGCATTGCAGAAGAGGCCATGGAATTGCTTGGCCAACCTGTACAGCTCTGCTTGACTGTCAAAAGTGCGAACGTGCGGAAGGAAATTATGGAGAACGTCCACAGCACTTGCACTTTGCTTTGCTCACATCTCCTGTTACACGCAGCCAGTGTTCATATCCGTGTAAGCCAAGACTGTCTCGTTGTGCCTACCGCGCGAGTCAAAAAGAATGCGCCTCAGACGCTGTGGGAGGCTCGAGGCCATCGAGTCCCACGTGAAGGCGGTGGAGATCGAGGAGGTGGTGAACACGTTCCAGCGGGAGGGCCAACAAAGGTGAGGAAGAGTTGCCATCGTTTTGACTCAACCAATATATTTGCATGCTTTGTGCGTGCTTGCGGAAAGTCATTTTCCGGGTCATTCCCCTCTGTGTCGTCGTGCCAATCACTGATCACGATCCCTTTGCCCTATCTTTGCTTACCAAAGTCATTTCTCGCGATCTGCACACAGGAGGCTCACTTAATCACACAACCTGCGCGGATCGTGTGAGAGACAAAGAACAAGCAAACGCCACGCCTCGGCCACGCCCACCAGCCCTGTTCAGAGGGATGAGCGTGCGAGTCCAGTACTCTCTGCACCCGATCCGTCAGGGACGTGGCCACTCCCACGGCCACGCCCACCAGTCCATTTCTGGTAGTTGAGTGCCACCACACCAGTGCTAGCACAGCAGAATATTTCAAGTTTGACCCTCCGGGCCCACGCCCACCTCCACAGTCCCCTCCCCCTTCACCTAGTTAAGTGGATCAATTAAGTAAAGAACTTTTTGATTCTGACTTGTCCCAGCCACGCCCTCTCCCCCGAAATACGCCCAACAGTTCTTATCAGCTAGTTAAGTGCATCAACTGATTCCACTTTTTGGCACATCGACTTCCTCTCTTCAAGCAATGATCTCCATCGTTTAAGATTGTAATGACATCAACCTCTTCTTCAGTGATCCATTTTTGGCACACAGACAGACAAGTTTTGGTGACAATGCCAAAAGAGAAGATAACCACAAGTTATCAACCTCGCATCAATGAGCATCAATCCAGATCTTTGACGGGAAATAAGGGATTGTCAGACTGAGGAGAGGCTCCAAGAGCGAGAAAAAAAATCTGACTTGGAAAAGTTTCATCACAAGGATAATCTGGAGTGAGCGCTTCTAACCAGTTCTGACAAACTGAGAGAGACTTTGTTTGTCTTACACTGTTAAATAGTTTTTCTTAATGCCAGAAGCCACGAGAAAATTGCATTCACTCATGTGACTTCGCCAAAATGAGACAGCAAATTCAGCGGAAAAGCCAAAGCTAAGCCCATCATTCCCCACCCTCCCTTTCTGCGAAACCCGACCCCTTCTTACCCCCCCCCCTCTGCAGGGAAATAAATCTATCCATCCCCATGATATTCATTGTTCTTACCTCCCGCGCTCTTCATCCTGCCTGCGTTATCGACTGTCCAGAAGATTCATCATTCCAGGTCCAAGAAAATCGTTTTTGGAGGAGGGAAATTTCTCCAGCCAAAATCAGATCCGTCTTCCTCTTCTTGCCCTCCTCGTCCTTCGTCGTCTTGGTCGTCTTGGTCGTCCTCGTCGTCGTCGTCGTCCTCCTCCTCCTCCCGTCCCCCCCCCAAACGCCCCTCCCTGTGTGTCGGAATCAGAATTTCCTCCTTTCTTTCTTTCTTTCCTTCCTTCTTTCTTTCTTTCGCTCTTTCTTCCTTTCTTTCCTCCTTCTCCGTGGAGTCTCTAATGGTCCGGGCAAAAAACCGAAGAGATGATGCTAGATCGACATTTCTCGTGCGAGTTCTATGACGTGACCAGAGAGGAGCCTCCAGAAATTACCTCTAAACCTCCACCAGGTGGCTCATCAAGAACGCCTCTTCTCAAACCCTGGGCAATTCTGCACAGCCCAATATGCTCAGCGCTACAGGGTGAGGCGGCGAAAACGCAACACTCCTTCTTGCAACTTCTTTTTTTTGCAGGCACACACGGAAGAAGTGTTTTTTCGCGCACCCGTGAAGAGATTTCTGATGTTACATTTTGCGGTCGACGTCTCTTCTTGAAAGGTTGTTTTTTATTCTTTTTTTAACTTTTTTGTTTCTCTATTTTTCACACTTTTTTTCTGAGTATTTAGCGGCAACGCGAGGAGAGGATAAGAAGTCACTTAATCACTTTCACGTCGTCGTCAATAATAATAATAAAAGAGAGAAGAATTCTCAATCCTCTTTCGTGTCTTTTGCAAAAACCTTGCTCGGAAAAGCGGTTTTTCACATCTGAGAGAGCTTGCGAAACTTTCCGCTCGGCTCACGAAAGTTGCGGAAATGAATAAGTAGCGGCTCGCTCACGGAGACCGCAGACGAGGGCGACGGCGACAACGGCTTCGCGGACGACCAAGGGGGCTCGGTCGTCACGGGCAAGGCCGAGGCGACCCAGGGTCTCACTTGCCAGAACTTGTCCCTGCTCACCCTGGGAAAGGGCTCCCCGGGCGTGACTCTGCCCACGTGAAGGAGGGGAAGGGGGGAGGCAAAAAGGTCAATTGCAAAAAAAGATTTTTGCCAATCGGACAAAAGCAACTAAGTTATTGCTTCCTCAAGTCAAGAGTCACTTTTTTCCTCACAGTGGCCACCATCATATTTCACTCAAAATGACAGCCGTTGTCTTGGACCTCCAACTTTGGGAGCTCAACATTTTTTCAAAATTCTTTCTGGCGAATAAAAATTTCTGCTCTCCTCTTTTAAGTGAGCAAAAGTCACGTCTAATGCTGGCGGAGCAGTCACCTCCAACCGAGCGTCTCAGGACACTTCTTCAGGCTCCCCCAGGACTGAGTAAGTACTTGAGGACTAAGTACCTGGTACTTACGATACACCCGGTTCTTACGCCCTGTGAACGAGAGGCAGCGAGACATGAACTCTCTGTCTTGAGCAGCACCGGATCCTTATGACGTTAGACATGTTCAAAAGGTCAATCTGATGGTCGGAACACATGTTTAAAGTGTATCGTTTCAGTCAAGTACAGTTACTTGGCAGCCGAACACTGTTCCGGGACAAGTTGGCCTTGGACGGCAGCAAGGTGGCTGCGGTTTTTCTCCTCCAGCTTAAAGTTTTAAACTGTGGCATACACAGAATTTAACCAGTTGTTGCTAAATTCAAGTTCATACACCAAATGTAGAGCTGTTCAAGAACTGCACCTTTAGACCCAAGTCTGTAGATGGCTCCTTCCCCATTCTAGTGTTTCATGTGATAACAACAACTGACTTTCTCAATCAGACATTTAGTAATGAAAGGTTTTTTCATTGGCAGAAAAAAACTCTACTTTAGTAACTCTTAAGGTTTTTTGTGACCTCATGTTGAGGCTGCTGATGCGATAATGCTTAGCATGTCTGTTTCACCCAACATCTGATGGACTCACGAGTAAACACCAATGCTAGGGTCTTGAGTGCCACAGTTCTTTGTAAATATACCTAATGCCTGAGAAAAGTCGGTAGCCAAGCCTGATGCCAACTTGCTGCTGTGCAGCCATCACTGCTCAAGATGCGTCATCTACAGATTTGGTCCAACGATGTATCGCTACTTCTCGGACATGGCGCACGAGATCACCGGGAGCGTGGCTGCCGGCGACGACCTGGAACGTGTGGGCGGACCCGGACTGCGAGATGAGGTGAAGCAGGCCTCGTCCAGCGCCGGGACTGCTTTGTTTGGGAAGCAAAAAGTCTGATTCACGTTGAATTCCTCTTGTCGCACATTTCGTTAATTCCTGGCACATGGCAAAGAGCTGGCAGCTGCTGAGCGCCCCTGTCTGACAATGGGTCGAGGTTTGTCATGACTGCGGCGACGCCAGAAGTGCCCAAGAGTGTGGCAACGCTGCCTTTGTTAACTAAATTGCTTTCAACCACCAATGCTGGTGATACTTGCCAAGCCTCCGCCCGCACCCGCTTGCACACTCAGCAACATCCCTTCCCCCCCTCCGGTCTCGCTCCTCGTCATGGGGTCCTCACGTCTTACGTTAAGAGGAAGTGGCAACCCTGTAGATGCACAATTCATCACAATTTCCATTTTTTAAGATGCTTGCATCCTCCCCCTACATAAGGTGTCAGTCTTAAAAAAAAGTTGGTCGTTCGACAACTTTTTACACTAGTCATTTGAGCCACGCCTACTTACATCCTCCCACCCTCTTTTATATTCGATAATGCTTTATGCTTGACTTGATCGTGTCCTTCAGAAAAAGTCCCCCAAATGTCCTCAGTACACGTGCGTGTGTGGCTTGATGAGCAGACAGACTTGAGGAGATCGTTTGAAAAACTTTGTTAGAAAAATGTCAGTTCTCCTTTTTATCGTACCTGTTCATGGCTTGGTGATCAATACTTGGAGAGCAGATAAAAGTGTTATTTGGCCGGAATTTGGCCGGAGTATTTTTCTAGACACAATCTTATGCATTGTTTGGCTGGAGTCTGTGTGAAATGTTGTGCTCATTTTGTAAAACGTGATTTTTGCCTGCGCAGAACAAGTGGTGTGAGTCACATGTTTATTCTGCTAAGAGCCTCTCTTACTTTGAAAAAGCTGGCTAATCAACTAATATGAGTAAGTGGATTCGGTTCAAAGCGGTTAATCTGCGCTCATTACTCTTGTCTAATGACTCCAAATGAAGTCACTACTTAAGGACAAGCCTACCTGAAGGTACTTTGACGAAAGACATCACTCACAATGTACCAGATACCTAAAAAAAAAAAAGGGTGCCAGAAAAAAAGCTCTCTCAGATCGAATCTCTTGCTTGCTTCTGTCCGATGAAGAAGATAAGTTGAGTCCAAAAGTCCTTGAAGGGTTTTTTGTTTCACTTTTGTGTTTTTGAAGACAAGGCAAAAATTCAGCACACTCAATGATATTGTGAATTGCGGCGGCTTTATTGAGTTCTCATCTGGAGCTGATGAGGCTTTTGTGCATTTCTACAATGCTGGAAGACCTGATTTCATGCTCAAGATCGAGACTTTTGCTGCAGCCCCAACCTCTGGCGACGCATTTGAGCGTCGGGGTGAAGCAGAGATTTGGGTCCTTTCTTCAGCTTCTCTCCTGGAACGATGCACCCAAAGGCGCGTTCAACACTCTGCTCGATCCAATGCTCGACTGATGTCTGGTGGAGGAGCAACCGCCAAGAAAAGAAAGAAAGAGAGAGAGAGACTTTTTCATAAGCGCCTCTCCTCCGGAGTCGACGGCGTCGAAGTCGACGTCGGCGCCGGTGACGGCCATTACGGCGGTGGAGGTGACGACGACTAGGACGGCGGCGGCCGTCCTGAGGGGCACAATGACGAGGAAGGCTGACGATGGACAAGGGCGACGACAACGGAAGGAGCAACGACAAGGACGACGGCAGCGGACCAGACAGTGACGATGAACTCAAAGTTCATCAACTCAGAGTTCATTGAGTCGTTACGTCGAGTGGGATGCTGAAAAAATTGAGACTAAACACCACAAGTCACGTCCTTTTTTTCAGTGCTCCCATCACGTTCATGTAGTCCAACTTGGTCAACGACGGCGCAGACAACATCGTGTCCAACGGGTTCTGTGAGGGTTCAAGAGTCCTGTTGGACCAAAGCCTGGCTACCCGAGCGGGTTTCCATTTTTTTATTCTAATACAGAACCCGAGGAAGGTCCTGCAAAGAAATGTGTGCACTCAATTTTGCATGTAGGAATATTGACTTCGAGTCAAGTTGAGTTTGAGCCGAGTTTTGGACTATGACTCAAACTCTGACTCTCACTCAAGGTTTTCAGCTCAAAACACCCCCTAGCAAGAATCTTCAGTTCTGTTTATGTCCTTGAGGCACAAGCTTACATGACAGAGAGCTCACACTTCAGCTGGGTGGTCAAGTCCTTTAACGTGTGGAGCCTGGGGACAAGAATGAGAGTGAGGTCAAAGTTGGAGTCCGGTAAAAAAGTCGATCCAAACCTGGCTTCAGGTGGCAACCGTTGTTCCGGGTACCTGCGTACGCACCCGGGTTCGGGTAAACCAGTCCATTCGACCCTGAGTCCTGATCGAACTCATCCAGATCTGTCTCCGCTGCTGGGCTTGTTGTTTTCCGCAAGTGTTGCCACATTCTCATCTTCAATATCGTGCCCAGGACGTGGACAAGAGCTTAAACTCTGTACTCAGAGACACGTAAAGGTGCTGAGTCAGCCTGTCTACACAGTGTGAGCCAAACATAACAACACACCTACTTAGACTGGCTTGAATCGACTTATTTTTACCACGACGAAGCGGAAGGGTTTTTTCATGAAAATTTGCGCCAATCTGTACAGAACTGCAAAAGGCCTTGGTCGTCGTCGCCGAAGGAATTCCGGATGTTCAGGGAGACCATGACATTGACCACAGTAGACTCCGCTTACAGCGACTCTTCAGTGACAGATGTGGCTAGAACGTAGTTGCGACAGTGCACTCTTCATATAGTGGCTGGATGACTCTGCTTGAGAGTGTCAAGGTACGACGCCGTCACAGTCCTCGTCCCTAGGCCTGCGTCCCTAGGCCTGCGTCCCTAGGCCTGCGTCCCTAGGCCATTCCTTAATCCAAGTCCGCCAGCGCAGGGTGACCATCGCAGGCAGAATTGGCCTCCTCTGGCAACTCTGCTCTGTCCGAGGTCAGGGCTTCCCTTTTTTCTTGTCCCACCCTGTATGTAGAATGTGCGCTGAAGTTCGATGCTAAATTTCGCTCCACGTGAGAAAGTTCGCGTTGCGACCTTTTCTCTACAGCGATTTTGCTTTGCTAATTTTTCCCACGTAAACAAAAAGTAGATTCCATTGGGAGACAGAGCAGGAAGGGGGATTTCCCACGACAAATAAATGCTGGTTTGTGCCAAAGCTCAAACTTCCCACCCAAAAAACAAAGGCAGAGAAAATCAGGGCTGGCTGGAAAAAGGCGGAAGCTTGAGTGGATTTGGCTCCAGGGACTCAAGAGGTGAGTGAGCCGCTCAAGTCCGACCGGGAGATATCAGTCGTTTCGGCTCTTCCAGACGTGGCCTGCAGACCCCAGAGTCTTCCTCGGGCCCGGGACGACGCCGGGTTCGTCGGACAGGCGAACCCGGGGAAGCCGGTTTTTTCTTCCCAGAGACACGAACACGGGCTCGGGAGGCTCCGGAGCCTCCAGCAGTCGTCAGTCGAGCAGGAGGGAATAAAGAAATGGTACTGTAAATCACAACGTCGGTACAAAAGTATCCGGAGCATCTTTTGCAGTGAAACTCTCGAGGAAATTATGAGCGGGTTGTTAGCAGATCCGGAGACCATTGAACCGTTGGTCGCAAACAGTCAAGTCGCGACTTAGCGATATCTTCAGCCACGAGCAGTGTAGAAAGTTGTTCAGCAGCCAAATGATCGTTCAATCGAGCCTTTATTGTAATGTTAGCCGACGTCAAGTGACTCACAATGTTAACGCAATTTCCAGACACCTCGCCGATTAATTCAAACAGACACATCTTTCAACAAAACAAAGAACTTTTCCTCTGTGTACTTTGTGTACTGTGTATAAGTATCTCTTTCTCATCGTGTCGTCGTGGACCAAAGATCTCGTATTACTTTTCCTCAAAATATTCCCCCAAAAGGAAAAAAACTAATGTTGCACCTCTTCCAATATTGAAATCAGAACAGGCCAGCCCCAAATACCAAAAAGTCTTGACTCAACGAAATCCTGCGTCCAACTTGTTAAATCCAGTCGATTCATTGGCTCTTGATAAGTCCACAAGTGAAGTCCATCTCTGTTTAATGCCGACCTTGGCAACTTCATCCTCATCGTCTTCGTTTGCTTTATCCTCATCTACATTTTCTAGCAAAATGAGAATATCAAAGAGGTCCTTTGATTTATCGTTTGCTAGATGGCAGCACGAGCGAACAGAGGAGGGAAGGGCGGAAATTTATTATATTCCTACTTCGAGGCCCAGTACGGAGATCAACTGAGATCATCCCAGTTAGAGGAAAGTCTCCCAAAGGTGACTTATTTACTCCTTAAGGACCATCTGGAGCTGGTTCTCATAGCGAGATTGCCTTAACACGACTACTAATATTACTGCCACTAATATCACTAAGGATGGGATGTAGCCTTTCATGATATTATTAGGTGTGGATTCACGACATCTGCTGAGGTGAATAAAAAAGCAGGAGAAATCTCTGCGGCGGACAAAAGCACAAGGTGATCTCGACGAGTCTGACAAGCCTGGAGTTGGTCAGGTGGGCATTGACAGGGACTGTAGTGTCTGGGCTGGCAACTTGGGCAAGAACAGGAACGAGCTGCCGATGAACTAGGACGACAAGAACCTACTGGGAGCAGTTTTGCGCAGGATACCGTGTACTCTTATGTACCTGACTTGGACTCGACTACACGAGGGATTTAAAAATACCCAAGTGCTGTCGAGTCCAAGTCTAGCCCGTACGTATAGTACTACTACAACAAAGTAACTCATGTATAAACTACAACAAAGTAACTCATGTATGAACTACAACAAAGTAACACATGTACAGTTAAAACTGTACTAACGCTGCTACAGTAGAATCTTTTTTAACCGTCGGCAAAATTAGATCCTTCAAGCTTGAGATCGACACGAACCTTGTCGCCTTCACATCAGACAAAACGTACAATATAGTCAAATATGTCCATGAGTGAGTGCAACAGCTCCTACAAGAGCACAAAATGGTGTCCCAATGTATCTTCTGAGAAATTAAACCTGACTGACAACAGACGTCGATGTGGCGTCAGTGAGGGTGAAGAGGGGGTGCCAACCCGGTGTTAATAACTCGGGGGAGGGATCCATGCCCGGAGGGAAGGGTACAGACTCCGAGGGAAGGATACAGACCCCGAGGGAAAGATACAGACCCCGAGGGAAGGATACAGACCCCGAGGGAAAGATACAGACCCCGAGGGAAGGATACAGACCCCGAGGGAGGGGGGTGCAAACCCGTCAGACTCGTAAACTCCACCAGTTGGTCTGTGGTGGGCCCCATCGGCCTGCCTCAAATTGGTCCCTAGGGAGGAAGTAACCTGTGCGCACTCGAGCGTGGAGAAAGTGCAAACTTTTTAGCACAATATTGTCTTTTTGTCTTCATGGGCAATTTGAGACTTAGTTTTGCCCTGATTTACGTCCCGGAGTTGCGCACACACAATAACTTCACACACGCACACAAAAGCTGCGCACACACACGAAGTACACAGCAGAAGCTCCCCGTACACGAACGCACGCACCCGACGGAACAGCGCGCTCAGGTAGCGAGAAATGGGTGCTTTCCCCACCCTTGCGTGCATGTATGGCCGCAAACAAGGGTGGCTGCAATCACTGGTGATTGGGAAAATAAGCAACTTGACACGAGTCTTGCATTCATACCTTGTTAAGGCACAGTGGAAGAATAAACTGTTTCCTCGACAAAGAGTCTCTCCCATATTTACCCAGCTCCTTCAACTCCGCAGCTGTGTCGAAAGTTATACAGGGTGAGTGGAAAGTCACTCTGGTCTCGTTCAATCGGTTCAGTACCAGTTCCTCCTCTTCTCCGTCCACCCCACCCCCGACCTGGAAAGTCCAGCTTACTCTTTAAAGACTTTTTCAATACAGCCACACTTTGTTTCCGGCGCCGCCGCGCACTGAACCACCCTGTACGTACTCGTTCCGGACACTGGGACAGCGTTGACAGTTGGTCCAACTCTCCATCCATCTTTTCCGTATCGCAAATGACTTCATACAGTGTACAGGGTGGCCCTTTTTTATTTATCCCCCCTCCCCGGCCAGATGCCGCAGTCGGCCCACCCCGACAGCCCGGCCGCCACCGGCCCAGCCGGCCCCGGGACCAGCATGAAAAGAGTGTCCATAAGCAATTGTACGTGCTAAAAGAGGGGGAAAATTCTGCTTCCCCCCCCAATTTTCCATCGCTCAGAAGTTTTCTTTTCGGCCAATTTGGGATCTCGGAGGAGCTCTATCAATTCTCGTTTGGGACGAACGACAATGGCGAGAGGGAGACTTTTCCTCAACCTACATTTTCACCTCTCCTGCATATCTTTCTCCGGCCTCATTCTTCAAGTCGTTACAAAGTCTTTGAGCTAAGGAAAAGAAATTTATATATATGCAGGGTGGCGCAGAAGTGGCTCTCGTTGCTCAGCTGGTGGACGGCGGACGCGTGCGTGCAGGGGCTCATTGGGAGAGACGACGTCGTCACGTTCGAGGAAGCGCAGCCCACAAGTCAAACGTCAGCGAGTCAGCGCCGGAAGGGTGAACCAGCGAATGCACGGCCATATCTACGTGTCTAACGTATGACCCATCAATAACGGGACTCAAGAAATTTAAAGGACATAAGGTATGGACGTGAGCTGTTTGGCCATGAAAGTGGTGAACATCACGTACACACTTCTGCAAACTGTAACTTCTGCAAATCTCGAGATTGTGTCTGGCCGGCATAAGCTTAAATTTGCACTAAAGTGTGGCTTTGAAGTCAAAGCTAGACGTCTGGGTTCTGGTAAACACTTCTCATCTTAGAACATCAAGTAGTGTGATGGGGATTTCTCATTCTTTGCTGTCACAATTTTTTGTCACTAAAGCAATATTCGAATTTCATCAAAATCAATTCGAAATCGCCCACCTTTTCTTCGCCATCACCCCCAAGCATGCACAAAATTGACATCTGCCCCCTGTGCACACCTCCAAAAGCTATCAGCATATTTTAAGTCAAGATCCTCAAGATTGGCAGCACCAACACTGTCACTCGGATGAGGCCACGGACTACGCCTTATTCGTCACAGAGAGCTCAAGTTTCATATGTAACTAGAAAATTACGTACCGATCAATTGATATTAAACAACCCCAAGTCTGACTTTGATCAGAGCACCGCATTTTCTGGGCGGCAATTTTTGCACCAGCCATCTTGTCTCACCTGATATGTGTGCGCATAGATGTATCTATTTCACGCCATTCGTTCTGAACATTCTTGCCTCTTTTAGTGCACGTGATGGAAGTATACGATATTATACAGTTCTACCAACCAGCAGGACATATTGTACATAGCACTAGGACGTATAAAAATATGCCCAGGTGAAATATGTCCTGCTGACTGGTAGAAATCATCAGGACCCAATTGGAGGGGGCAGGCAGGAGGGGAAGGGAGACCAGCTGGGCAATTAGGAAGCGGGCAGAATTGGCAGGAGGTAGAGGCAAGATCATGCTGGGTGGGTTGTCCCTTCAGGGTCCTCAAAGGATAAAAAGTTACAATCACATTAGAAAAGAAGCTTTATCCAGAAGAGGAAACTTTGTCTCGAAAGTCAAGGCATTAACCTACAAATCACAGCTGTGTATATGGCCCTGACGACCCTTCGTTGGCACGGCAGCCCTCTGGCCACGTGACCTCCCTCGGCCTCAAGCCCTCTGGCCCTCTGGCTGCCATGCCAAACACCGGGACATATTGTCGGTAATACGAATGCGACTTATACACGAGCCTTGTGAATATGCATCATATGCAAGCATCGTACGGTTGTTTTAGGCTAAGAATTTCCGAATTTTAGTCAAGTGCATCTCAGGTTTGTTACCTCGTGCTGATAGAGGAGTCGGCGGGTTTTTTTTTGGGGGGGGGGGGGAATAAACAATCTTTTTTAACCTTTTTGTGTTCTCGTGTACTACATAGTTGTATTGTCCCAGAAGAGCTTCAGTAGTCAATACAGCAAGACTTGTTTGCATAATGTGTATTCATGCACGAATTATTTGCTTCCATGCATTGCGGAAAGCAGCGTCTTCGTCGCTTTGCTTGGCCCACCCTGTATTGAGGCATTGCTCATGTGGTTGATCGGTAACTTTCGAACTATCTTAACGCCCAGCACCGTTTAGTTGTGCTCGAGTGATGAAACGTGAAAAAAAATCATATAAAAATTGCCCCAATTTTGTTTCTTTTTCGTCGCTGAAGCCTAACTTTGCCCATTTGTCTCTTTTACGTTAGGCACGAGAGACGATCCACCAAAAGTCGCCGCTACCTGTGCAATAAATAACTTTTGGGCGCAAGGAAGCAAAAAAAATTTAATGTTGAATTTGAATCCAGAACGCAGGGGGCGACTTTCCCGACCGCGCGAGGTCGTCATGTATGGGCGTGCATGCACAGGGTGGCTCAGGTCGAAGTACGAATGATGAACAAGCCGTGCTAGCCAAAGTTACAGGGTGACCCAGTCCTAAGGGCTGACGAAGCAGTAGATGTGAACCAACTGTGATGGTCAAAGTTTTTTTCTATCTTCTTAAGACTTCTTTCTATTGAAATGAATCAGTTTCTGAACTGTTTGACCTCTTTTGGCCTCGACCACAGCCTCAATTCTTCAGGAGCAAGACTTAAAACGTCTCTGGGCGGCCGTTAAGACCAATTGAGGTCACTTTTCGTCAACTGTTTAGATTTGGACGAGCCTAAAAATGCCAACTCTGATCTGTCAGTTTGGCTCGTCCACATCATTACTTCGCTAATCGTTGGCATTTGGCCTACGCCAACATAGGTAGGGCGAGCGACCGCTGTCAGACCTGAACAGTGTGGTCGTTTCAACTGTATCTAAGATCAATCCGCTATATTTCTATATTTGCTTTAGTAATTTTTTAGCCTCCGCCCGCTTTTTTGGAGGGGTGGGAGGATTAAGTCTCGATTGAAAGGTTCGCTGGATCAGTCGGATTCTACATGAAAGGCAGCAAGACGAGGAACAAAGATGTCAGCTTGTTCATCATGCAATGGTCCAATGGCTCCAGTATCCTCAACGGGTTGGCGCGGGGTTCAACTCCAACGGCATTTTCAATGATGTCCTCCTCGATGAAAGCAGCTTTGGGAACTCCTCCAACGCCAATACAAGTGACAAAGTGCCCAATCTTGCAATTTGTGCAAAGTGTTGGCTTCATTCATCTACAAGGTGGTGAAGGGATCCGACGCCACCGACGAAGTGACCGCTCTTACAATGTGCATTAGCATAGTCACATCTACGTATTCATGTACAAGATCAGTAAAGCGCTCTTTTGTCTGTTCAACGGCTCGAGGTCTGCAGTTTCAAGGAAGGCCACAGGTCAGACAACACATTGTTGGCTCTACCACGTGTCTGTCTGGTGCATCCCGATGATGTCCTCATTGACGGAACGTTTCTGCTCCTCCCTGTACATGCCCAAGGCCCTTGGGCCTGTCCGGCCTCATAGTTCACATAAATCCTTTGATATCTCTGCGTCCAGTGTGTGTGCGTGCGTGATAGAGAACATGAAAGTCATCGACTCAGCGCGGATTCCGCTCCACCCCGTGCGCATCAACATCTCAACTTGGAGCAGCTCAGACACATTGAGCAAGGGCATCTCTGGCTTGCTGGCTTTTCTTTGTTTGTGTCCATTGGCAATCAGTGTTCTTTGTATTCTCCTGGAAGTGACATTGGCCAATGTCTTGATTGATTAGCGGAGCAGAACACGTTGTTCAAGCCGCGCTTACACGCACACAAAGTCTGCTAGTCCAAGGCCTCAAGGGCTGTCAGTGTGCACACATATGTGGTCTTTACGGCTCTTGCACATCCTTTTGCCCACGAGCTCGACTTTATTGTGGAAGCGGAAAGATGAGGCCATTCTGGGCAGCACCCAAAATGATAATGGGCACCACAGTTTCTTTGTTTCTCTCTCTCTCTCTCTCTCTCTTGACGTCTTTTGGGTGCTCGTATCATGATGGAGACGCTTGTTGACGGGCCTCGAATGCCCATAAAGTGAGGCTCTTCGGACATGTGTGCGATAGATAGGATTGAGGCCAGCGGCTGCTGCCAGACTCAGCTGCAGACTGCAATTTATTTAGCTTCATTCGTGCGTCGTATGCAGACGTGAAATGAGTCGCCACAACACCTGAGTGGACCTGCCGCAGTTGGACATGTTATTTAGTCACTGACTTGGTTTGCAGCCATGCCCTGACCAAACTCAGCCCTAAGGGCCTCCCAACAGAAGGACCTGCAAGTGTGGTTACGTCTTGACATCGTGGAACACATTTTCGCCGTAAATATCACTCTCCACCCCTCGAAAAAGCGTCAGTTCCTCCTCCTGGGACGCCAGCTTCACTGCTGCTCATACACTATTTCATTTTGGCCTCAAGACCTTACTCATGGGGACTTTTTTCCCTCACTGAGCATCGGGGGAAATAAAGTGCGTGGTAGGATTTGAAGGAGGCAGTAAAGGGGGAGTTACTCTCAGTCTCAACATGATCTTCTGTTCCAAATTAAAAAATCTCTTTCTGGCCCCATCCCCACCCCCACCCCGTTGGCCCCTCTTAATTTCGTGGACCCGCAGTTCCGCCTTCATACGTGCTAGTAGGTGGGGTAGAGCAACCGTGCACTTGGTCCTATTGTGTGAGACACAAAGAAGTGCGATAACAGGACACATCTGAGATGCCAGCAGTTACCACTTGGCTGGGCATCTATGCATTTAAGTGCTCTCAACATTAACTAATGCTCACAAGAGAACATTCACAAATATTTCATCCTTTGTTTCAAGAGGCAAACCTATAACCCTATTCTCGGTGTTTTATTGAGACCATGATGCTAACTTGTCCTTGTCTTGTCCTGAGAAATCTGAACGATGTTTACTACTGCTAGGGTTGTGCAACCAGATTGCCACGATGGCACAGACGCTTCTTCAGTCTCGTCGTGCTGTTGAGTAGAAAAAGCTCTGTTTTTCATATTTTTAAGCCATATCGTCCAACTTGTGACTTTTTAGCGAATTGTTGTGATGGCGAGACTTTTATTGCAGGCATATGCGAGACTGTATTTCATGACTGCATCATTGTAACGAAGACAGGGAGAGAGGAAATCCTCTCTTCAATACGCCTATAAAATGACAAAAATGTTCCCTACCCCGTTTATCGCCCCCCCAGTTGGCTTCCCCCTCCCTCTTGACAGAGCTCCTTTTCACACTAGGCAAAAGACAGAGATGCTAAAGGACAGCAGTTAGGCTGAGAAAAGGGTTACCCTCTCCCCTCTCCTTCCTTCCATCAGCCATTTCTCTTTCTGGGTGTCTTTTCGACAGAAAATATTACGACCGTTCCAATGGGAGAAAGATTGGTGTGTCTGTCTGTCTGTCTGTCTGTCAGTCTGTCTGTCTGTGTGTGTATGGAGGGGGGGGACGGAAATGGAGTGTGGCTTAAGCCCTACTTACAGAAAGGGGTATCTCCCACTGTCTCGACAAATCGAACGAGCTCACTCGAAGTGCAGTTTGGGGCAACAAATCTGAGAGGTGCACCTATTCTTTTGGGCTCTTATTATTTCGGTAAATCTGTCTGGTTTTTGTCCACATGATCGCACAGTCTCATTGCATTCAGGTCACGCAGGTTTGACATTGGGGAAATCGGACTATATCTCTTCTCCGGCCATGCATGGAAACTGCGCCCACGTACACATCTTATCCCATATGTGACGATTATTTGGATTGCTCTGAGGCCCCAATCTCGTACAGACCCTTTTCCTTCCTTCTTTTTACTTCCCCATACTAGGCGTAATGCACTCGTTAACCCTCTTGGCTGCTTCGCAAGGCCTTGGCCTTAGCCCATTGGCCTTGAACCATCAACAACATTATTGCTGTTCATTGGTCAGATGACATCATAACAAAGTTAGTGAGCATCACGCCAACTTATGCATGCATGGCTGGCCTGCAGAACATGCCAAGTGCATGAGAGACGTATCTATGAGGGCCTGACTTTCAGAAAAGGCAAGCGTGCGAAGAATTCGTGCGAACTAGGAGGCAGAACAGGCCCAAGGGCCTGGGCATGTACAGGGAGGAGCAGAGACATTGAGGAGGACCTCATCACGATGCGCATGGCAGACAAGTGGTGGAACCAGTGACTCGTTGTCCTGCCTGTAAGCCGTGGCCATCGTTGAAACAGCAGATCTTCAGCCATTGAACGTCTCGGCCAAAAAGAGAGCTTTGCAGATCCTGTGCAAACGTGCGTGTGTAACATTGATGTTTATGGCAAGATTGGCCACTTTGTTGCCGGTGTTGGACCTCTGCACAACCTTGTAGATAGATACAGCCAACATTCACACAACTTGCAAGATTGGTTCCTTGCATTGGCTGTGGAGGAGTCCCTGAAGCCGCTGGTACCCGAAGGGAATATCATTGGACATCCCCGAGTTGCTCTTGTACAGCTGTGTAGCGATGGCAGCAAATAAACTGTTGCATGTTGGCGGCAAAGTGACCGCCATCTACAGAGATGTCCCGAAGTAGCTTCTTTTACTGCCGCTACTTTAGATAACCCTCAACAACGATGCGCAAACAAAGTATGAACTGGACATGCTGAGACTTAAAGGTCGTTGCCAACTCTGTCGTGTTATGGCCAAGTTGTTCATTTCCCCTCATCAACTCCTGGGCCCTGACTCATTTTGAAGCTGCATTGGAGTCACTGCTTTTGGGCACCTTTCTTTTCCCCCAACTATATTTGTCAAGACAAAAAATGAACGTGCTCTGGGACCCCCCAAGGCAACTTCTCCACACGTTGAGTTTTGTTTGGCTGTGACTTCTGCGGGATATCTATATGAGGGTTCAAAGGTCGGCCTTTAAATCATAGTAAAGTCCTTTTAGAGTCTGTCGAATCCGGTTGAGAGTCGAACCCGACTCGAATGAGAGCAAAAACAGGAGTCTGATCGGACATAAAAAAAGTTAATCACTTCAAGGTCAAATAGTCATTTGATCATTTTAACTTGACGATGGAAATGTCCACATCGTTGTCGTCTTATGTTCTTCTGCTAGACAGACAGACAAAAGTTGTGCGTGGTCTTTGGAGTTGTCGCAGAAACTCCTCTCAAGATCTGAGTCGGTTAAAATCGGTTCCAAGTCGAGCCAGAGTCTGAGAAAAAACAACATGAATCTTCTAGAGTCCCATTACATAATCGGGCTCGATCCGGATTCTGCTGTGCTCAGACCCGCTTCTACAGCGATCCAAAGGTGGACTTTGATATCAAACATTTGGCAACTCTAATGAGTTGCCCAAAATTAGCGAGGACTTAAGCAAAACTGCTGAATCAGAAAGTAGATTGATCCAAAGAGGAGTCGTCAACTCCTCATGGGCGAGAGAGACAAAGTAAGACAAAGTGTCCTTGAGTAACAAGGAAAGGTGATGAGGGAACTTTTATTAACTGAGCACCTCTTCCATTGTTGGGGGGGGGGGGCGGGAAGTGAATAAATAAAATAAATCTTCAAGAGGAGCTCATAGAATGATTCATCCTTTGGACGCAGCTCAAGTTTTGGTGTCATTCAAGTGGATGAACCCTTGATCGGTTGGAGATGAGAGGTGGGGAAGCCTTTGCACAACAGTGAATGCAACAATCTTACGAGAAAGTGGTTGTGACTGCGACCAAGACCTTCCAACACATTGAGATTTCCCCTGGCTTCACTTAAGCGACACTTTTGTTCCTCTGAAATCCCACTTCGATTGTTGCTCCCTTTCTTTTTTCTGAAAATTCATGTGGCAGATATGGATAGGAAACTCCATTGACCTTTCTCGAATCAGAAATCCATGATCGTTTGTCAAGCGACAACATTTTTTCTGCACAAATAAACCATTCAAAATGTGAAATCAGCTTGGGCAGATATTGAGCCAGAAACCCTGGATGCCTCAATTTCCAGTATGCCTGAACGCATCCAGAAGTGCACAAAAGAAACAAAGGCGCAGCACCGAAAATGAATCAGTTGTAGTCGTTTGGAAGTTGAAGACTTGCATCGATTGTTTGCACATGTGTACATAAAATTATGGATGCTTCTGTCCAATACTTTATGAGATGTTTGACTTCAACCTTGACCTTGGGTGTATTAGGGAGATATTATTATGCAGGTGTGCACGCTTCCCTAAGCATCACAGTGCATTACAGCTGGTTCGAGAGGATGATAGCTTATTTACCTGGTTGTTTGGAGGGGGAGGAAGAAGACGAGTGCATTAGCTGAGACAATACACGTTGGAGAAGTAAGGAAAAGCAGATATTTGTCTGTTTGCAGGAGCAAACATTTACCACGAATATGCAACAAAAAGCATCCATTTTACCCCTGTCATGTGAGCCCGGCTTTGCCTACAGCATGTACCGGGTGGACAAGAAATAGTAAGACCTATCAAAAGCCATTCGCAACTTAGAAACACTTATAAAACTATGTTTGGTTTGTCACTGTCAACATTGATAAGACTTTTTGCCTGCCTAACAGTTTAAGCTTCATCAGCGGATGTGGAACTCCTGACTTTGTCGTAATTACCACGTGAGGTTAGACCTACTGGAACGTGAGGCTTTTCTCTTTCTGCCCACCCTGTACATCCCCACATGGAGCGGCAGAAGATCGAAACAGGTGACAGCAACAACAGCGAAATAATCGAACGACTGAGCACAATTTAGGCTGCCATTTTGTAGAACTGACGCATGAAATGTTCGAACTGCCGTTCACACGCTACAGGGTGACTGTCCATCAGCATCTCTGACAGTAGCGTCAAAGATGTTTGGAGTCACCCTGTACCCCGCAGTTCAGTCAGGCCGACTTCAGCAAAAGCGCCAGAGTGAATTGGTGGCATCACCTACAGTAAATCAGGTGGCTCAAGCTGATCAAGAACAATGAGAGCAAAAAAAATCGAGCTTCGCATTTGCAGTGCAAACTCCATTCCGTGTCAGGTCCGTAAATAGCAGCGCAAGGGGGGGGGGATAAGGGGGCAAAAAATGGGGTGTTCCAGGAGGATCGGAGGGGGGAGGGGGGGAGGGAGGGAGGGTACACCACTCTTCAACAGGTCTGCGTCAATGTTATCATAGGCTTCATCAAAACTGCTGTCACGAACGAATCACAAAAAAGTTGTAAGAGGTCTATCTTCAGCAATGACATTGGCAGGGGCCATTGCAAAAAATGAAGTAGCTGTTATCACCTGGTTCTACGGTAACTTGCGAAATTTTGCCAACTCTTGAAGAAAGGTGAGTGTTTCAAAATGACATCATTCGAAGGCCGATGAAGTGGGGATCAAGGCCACCCATGTGCCATGTTGACAGATTGCCGAATCCAAGCCTTCCGAGGGCCAGCGGGAGTCAATAAGGTCTTCCATGGGTCATCTAAAACAACAATCAAGGCCATTCGTGGGCCATCTAGATAGCAAAAATCAAGGTCTTCCATGGGTCATCTAGATAACACAAATCAAGGCCTGCCAAGGGTCATCTAGAGCAAGGATCCAGGCCCTTCCAGGGCGGTCTCGATATTAATAATCCAGGCCTTCTACAGGTCATCCAGAGCAAAGAATCACGACCACGTTGGTCATGTGTCAGTGGAGCATTGTCGACACACACGTGACTGAAGGCGCAGCTCCGGCGTTTGCTAAGCTACATCCTCCCACCTTCCTTCCAATGCACTGCGACACCCTGTAGATGGGTGTCTGGCAGCCGCCCTCAGCACCGCACAATCCGCCAGGCCAAACACCTCTTGTGAGTCCGTCTCTTTTCCCCTGCAGTCTCTAAAAGCGAGTCGACAAAAAAGGATCTTGACAAAGAAGGCGGGAGGATTGCGGGGAGGGAAACTCAATCAGCAAATGGCCAGGAACATGCAAAAACATATTTGCATTGGCCAACAACAACAACACTTTGGTGACAAATTGCGGGGGGACACGAAGGGGGGGGGGGGGGAAGACTGACTTGTGCAATGAACATTTCACGCAATCATATTAATGCGTGGAAAAAAATGTCTCGACAGCTGCTGGAATCACGTCACTCTGGCCTCTCCCCTCTCGACGACCTCGAGAGTCAATTTGTGGAGATAAATTCGCAGCCGAGAGGGAAAAAGGGGTGAGGACCAAAGGTCCGAAAGGGTTGAAAGGCTTTCCAAAAAGAGGGGTAAACTTGGAGAGGAGGAACTGGCTCCTCCTCACACCATTTTCAATTTGGCGGCTTCCACACGAGAATGACACTCCTCACACACACATTTCCCCCCAGTTTCCATCCTTTCCACCAAACACTACAAAACTTTTAGAAGGTGGCACCAAAATAAGTGAGAGATTCCTTATTCAGGCCAACAGAGCGTAAAGAATACGAATTTATCTTGACGAACACCAACAAACCAGGAATATTTTGGGTGGGGTTGGGAGGGGGTTGGAAAAGGGGGGGGGGGGCAACTTTTCTGTATATATGAGCCAGAGCAATCGGTGGCTAAAGGGGAAGAAATGATCCAAAAACTTCTCTCTGTATACATAATGTCTTCTTCTTCCTTTCATGCAAGTACAGTGTGACTCAAAAAAGGAGAGGAAAGTTCGTTTTATAATAGGACAGCGTAAGTAAAAAGAAAAAGAGGCAGAAGCTGTTTTGTTCCTTTCATGTGAGGACAATGTGAGGCAAAAAGGGGCGAAAACTTTGTTTTACACCACTACAGAGTGAGCAAAAAAAAGGGGGGGGGGGCAAAGTTATGTGTGCACTTCTCACCACTACAGGGTGAGTCAAACCGAGCGGAAGTTGACGCCTTCATTTCAAAAGCCATCGCCCCGCAAGTCAAGTTTTTTTCCTCAATAAAGCAGCCGTTGAGGTTGCGTGAAAGCCCTGTTGTTTAACTCCTTTAAAAATAATCATATATTGAGCTCATGCCTAAAATGTCTCTCGTTTCCTACTGTGCATCCGTACGAGGATATTGTTTTAGTCTGTACGTTCATCTTTACGTGCGTCACCCTGTTCTTTTCTCCAGCGTAGGAATTGTCTGCGCATTCACCTACGTGTCAGTCTCCCTGTACATGTCTGTGGTGTGAGAAATGTCTGGACATTCATCTATGTGGTAATCACCCTGTACTTTTCTGTAATGTCAGAAATGTATGCACATTCACGTACATGTTGGTCACCCCGTACTTTTCTATAACGCAAGATGTGTACGCACATTCATCTACATGCGGTCACCCTGTACTCTCCTCCAACGTGGGAAATGTATGCACATTCACCAACATGTCAGTCACCCTGTACGTGTCTGTGGTGTGAGAAATGTCCTCAGATTCATGTATGTGTTGGTCACCCTGCGCTTGTCCTTTGGGGTGAGAAAAGTCTGCACATTCATTTACATCTGAGTCACCCTGTGCTTCTCTCTGGTATGAGAATTGTCGTCATCCTTCTGTCCTGAGAAGCGATTGGAGAGGGTTTTCGACGACAAATGGAGACAAATAGAGGGAAAAGGCGAGAAAGAGGTTTTTGGTGTGAGCTCTCTGGGCTCTTCTTCTGGTGACTTGCATGTTGCCACTCCACACACACAGAATTGTTCCTTAAAAATAATCTTTTTACATGTCACTTTTTGGACAAATGCCACACCATACATGCCATGACATGGAACGTTAAGTGCTTGCTTTTGGACAGGGGCTTGACCTTGGACCTCTGTTTGTTGCAATTTATTTCCATTGTGTGTGCACTTTCTCCCAGGTAAACAAAGGTCCTGGACAACGTCTACCTTCCACAACGCTATCAGTTAATGATAGGGAAAAGAGGAAATCATTATCAAGTTTCATTTTTGCCTTACAGTGTGTTTCCCGGCAAGTGCCCGAAGCTCCGTCCGGTTGGTCTTCCGGTCCCAGAAGTCTCCGGGTCACGTTTGAATTGGTTAACGGATAACTAAGGTTCAGGTGGGGTTTACGCCGACTAGGAGTTATCGCTGGGTTTAGGTTTAGGCTAAACCTGTTATCATAGGTTGTTGTTAGGCTAGGTTGTCTTAGTTTGGGTATATGCTAGGTTGAGCTTAGGTTTAGGCTAGGCTGCCTTAGCTTGGGTTTAGGCTAGGTTCAGCTTAGGTTTAGGCTAGGTTCAGCTTAGGTTTAGGCTAGGTTCAGCTTAGGTTTAGGCTAGGCTACCTTAGCTTGGGTTTAGGCTAGGTTCAACTTAGGTTTAGGCTAGGTTCAACTTAGGTTTAGGCTAGGTTCAGCTTAGGTTTAGGCTAGGCTGCCGTAGCTTGGGTTTAGGCTAGGGTCAGCTTAGGTTTAGGATAGATTGAGCTTAGGTTTAGGCTAGGCTGCCTTAGCTTGGGTTTAGGCTAGGTTCAGCTTAGGTTTTAGGCTTGATGGCCTTAACTCAGGGTTGGGGGATCTTAACCTGGGGACCTTAGCCTAGGTGTAGCTTAGGCCAGCAAAGTTTGGCTAAGTCACACTCTCTTCCCTTCATTTTTCCTAAAACCTTATTAGACTCATTTTGTGTGTACAAAAGTAGGCCTGTTTCCCTGTTTTTGAGGCATGAAATCAATGATTGTTTTAGACGAACCCGTTTTTTTTGTCCTCCGCCCATTGAGGTCGAGTCAGACTTGTCGCAGTCATAAAACGGGAAGCAAAGTAGCATGCAAATCGCCCCATGGGAGGAGCAGCAGGAGGAAAAAGAAAAAACCTCCTGTTTCATTTGCTGCCACTCGGCAGAGAGAGAGAGAGAGGAATTTAGCCGCAAAGGTGAGTCTCACAGTGGCTGAATTCCCTTTTTCTACTGTAATCAGACCCGCTACGACCTTGTCAAGGCCAACAAGGCCAACCTCTTATTCTTCATGTCAGAAGTGTTGACCTTTTTTTCGGCTGTGCAGTCCCACACCAGGTGGTGACACTTGTGCTTGCTGCCTGAGCAGTCGCAGTCGCATTTTCAGTCCTGAGACACGCCAGAAAAAGTGATTACACGCACTGCGTGAGCGATGGTGGAAAGTAAGACATGCCTGCAGTTACTGCTGAGGCTGCGGCTGCTGAGGCTGTGGCTGCTAAGGCTGCGGCTGCTGAGACCGAGGCCGCCGCCGGCAGTGACAGCAAGCACGAAAAGCCAAAGGAATTTTGTCAATCTGGGAATGAAACGTCATGCGACTGCCTCATTATTTTGATTCGTACTTTTTTCTATACTGCGGCTAATTTCTTTCACATGTTATGTTGCTCGGTAGAGTGACTGAGCCGACTACCTACATGAGTGATCTTATCTAGTGAAGCACATCGAGCATGTAGAGGCCGTCATGGAGGTCACGTCGAGGCCGAAATTGCAATGTTTAAATGTGCATATTTTTGTACATGTAAGCGAGACCAATTTTGTTAATCTCTTGCTGAGTGCAACATTTGTTGCAAGACCCACCTTAAGTCCTTTCCTTTCAAATGGAACAAAGAACTAATCTGTTTTGGAGTCTGCCTTCAAAGTTACATGAGGATGTCAGGTCAACATCTCAAATAAGGCCTGCTTACTTAGTTTCCCAATGATACTAAACTCCAGCAACGTTCAGTCAAGTGAAACTGAAAAAAAGTGTGCTTAGCTTTGCCCTGAACAACTTAGTACGTTTTCAACATTATTGCAAGAGATGCTTTTAAACCATTCGACTGCATCCGCACCATTCGGCATGAGGAAACAAACATCAACAATGCTCCAAAATTTTCCTTTTTTGGTCTTGCCTCACATTTATAATCGTGCTTCAAGCTCATGCTATCACTAAAATGAGGGAGGAAAAATAGGACAAGGCAAGAATGGACAACAACACGAACCGAACGTGAGTTTCTGAGCAGGCGACATTCCCGGGGGAGGGTCGGGGTGGCTCGTTCGGGATGGGGGAGGGGCACCCCACGCCCTATACCCGCCCCCTTCATCAAAAAAAAAAAGCCCACTGCAACAGGTAACAAGGGATTCACTTCTACGGGTTGCTGCACTTTGAGCGCTCTAGCATCAAAATGAGCAGTCACAAAGTTGCTCTTAAAATGGGACCTTGAGAGGCACTTCTTCACGTATACAAGTTGTACTGTAACTGTGCAGCTGTCCACAGCTGCCCCTATCTTCATGCAACAGTGCATTATGGTAGAAAACTTTTCAAGACCCATAAGTTTTAACGAACAATAGTTCTTTTTTTTAAGAAAAACAAGAATGTATGACGAGCTTACTGCGAACCTCAGGCCAAAACTCGTGCTCAACTATGTTTCTGTCTGACCTGTACATAAATTTAAATAACAATCGTGTGTCCCTAACTTTTCACCATGCATCTGAAACGTTGCAGTGTTGATGTTTTCTTGCCACTGTTGGATCGGTCATATTAGTGGTTGAGTAGAAAAGTTCACCCCTATATTATACACAGAGAAGAATTCATCTAATGTTGAGAGGGATGTGGGTGGTTAAGAAAAAAGTCGTCAGTCGTTCTGTTGTTGTGGGCCATTTCTTTGTGGCTCCCACTGCACAATGCGCTCTGTGCACCTGGAGGGAACGAGCGTCCTTGTAGCAACTCTGGTTTTGGCAGGCTGAAGTCACTCGTGAGCCTTAAGGCGCGCTCACCCTGACGTCACTTTTGTTTGACTTCGTGGTGGAGAATGACCTCGAGCGAGCAGACCTAATTTCAGCTAAAACGAGTCCATTCTTTAGTCAATTTCGTCTCTCTCCTCTTCACAGTCTTCTTCTTCCTTAACTTTCGTTATCATTCTACTCACATTTATCAGAACTGCCCTTCCAGAGCTGAAAAAGAGCTCAAGCTGATACGCGGAGACAATGAGAAAGTGGACTCAACTCTGGAACAGTTGCACTTTTTTAAAATTTGGCTGGCTGAAGGAGAAGGGATAATAATACAGAACATAGGGATAATCATACTTAGATGTCTGCTGGCCACCCCTATGTGTGAGTGAGATAATCAGGACAGTGTTTGTTACTTGGGATTACTGAAAATTTGGTCTCGACTTCGGCCGAAAACGATCAATATTGTGATATACTTTTGTGTTGAAAAATGAACAATTTATGTCTGGATGTGGCCTCAGTGGCCGCCTCTATTCAAAGTTGTGAACTCAGCATGTGCAACTTGAGAGAGCTGAAGTTAAAAAAAGAGCAACAATCAAGCCTCAATGGCGGCCTCCTCGTTCTTTCCTTCAACATCTTTCTTCTGTTACTCCTTTTAAAGAATATTATGACTTTCATGGGTGTCTGACCTTTTTCTCCACTCATTGCAAAAGTTTGTAAAGCTACACAGAGAGTATTTTTTCGTCTTTTTTTCATTATGATTCTTATTAATCGTCTAGCTGAAAGAACCGACAGATCCAAGGAGAGAATCAAGGTCGTGGCTCCCAGCAAATGATGGAACAGCGGCTTCCACAACTACTTTTGCCTCGAGGTGTTGAGGGAGCAAAAAAAATCACAAGGACGCAGCAAAACTTCTTCTTGTCATGCAGGCATTGATGATGATGATGACGAAAGCCAAGGTTTGTGTATACGTACGTTCATGTACAGGGTGTGGCGGAAGTCGCGTCAAAAGTGGTTACTAGGCTACCTCGAAAATGTCAATATTAGTTTTTTGGGGCGGAAAATTGGCCTTGGAGACTGTTTTAGCTCTTACGAGTCTCACTTTTTGAAAAAAAAAACAACCCGACGTCGTTTTACCACAGACACTTCAAACTCGAACTATATGTTGTAAGCGTAGCAGACACATCTTTTTTCAGCCATAACTTTTGACTGGATAGAGCTATAGAAATGTTCGACCCCTCTATAGAAAGCTAAGAAGCTCCTCCAGAAGTAAACTCATATGCACTTTTGCTCTAGAACCACTCATTTTTCCGCAACATGGCATCAAAGTTCTTACTACAGAGAGACTAAAGAGCTTACTACAGAAGAAAAAGACTCTTTAGTGAACAACTGAGTCAAAACACAGTCAAAGACAGGACTATTTAACCATTGTCAGTCAGACCTCCAGAAGTCCTGACTGTGTCTTCAACACATTGTGCTGCATAATTATTGGTGAGGAATGTTGCAACTCATTTCGTGGTCGGAAGTTCGTAGTTCCCATCAGTATCCTTCTGATTGGGCAAAGTGGGAGACATCGGTTGAAATGGCTAAAAATTGAGATCTCTGGTAAAAATCAATCAAGTCACGTAGTAAGGAGAGTCCCTCTATTGTACCGACGAGTCAGGTGGCAACCCTGGCCGCAGCTGTCATCGGGGATGCCCCCCGTGCATCGCAAGCACGTGTTGTTAGTATCCTGCACCAAGTACGACATTTCCTGTCTGCCAAGGAGTGATTTGACGTCTTCTCCGCAGTGACTGACCCTTATTGTGACGCACCCTGTACAGCGTACATATATTTGGCAGTTTTAGTGTAAAATGATGTCGTCCTTTATCTGTGCGCCTTCAGGGATCGTTCTAGGGGCGATGAGAGTAGGAGGGAGAGAGAGGACGATCCGTAAAAGAAAGTTTTTGGTCGTCTACATCATCCCCTTTTTTGCCGCCACTTTATTGCACGCCATCGATGTCGCCGTGTTCCTCGACTTCAAGAACTTCTTCTGCTGCTGCTCCTCCTGCGCCTTCTTCCCCGCCCAGGAGGGAGGGAGGGCGTGGAACGCCTTATTGACTCTCTCTCTCTCTCTCTCTCTCTCTCTCTCTCTCACACACACACACCGGAATATTCATCAAGCGCAAATGAGATTGTTGAGGAAAGATATGCGTAATAGCTTTGAGCCCCTCCCCACACACACACGAGCGCGCGCGCACGCAGCAGAAAGTTCTCTTGCTCGCTCTCTCACTCTGTGTGTGTGTGTAGAAACGTAATCTGATAAAGCAGATCTACAGCTGAGAAGAAGCCACTGGAGATGAGGTCACAACCACGATGCTGAGAGTGTGAGCGAGACCTTAACAATAACAAGAAAAAGCTCGCTTTGTTTGGCCTCCAAGCAGCATTTGCAATTCGGCCTCGCAGATCGCGCCAGACGTACTTTTGCGCAAGTTCTGGCTATTTTCTGGCCCTAAAGGAGTTGACAAGTTGTTTGCACGTATCCGAAGAAAGTAGTTTTTTGACAGGAAAAGTTGTCCCCCTCACATAAAGTGATAGTGGTGTTGGGCCTTCGAGTGGGCCTGGCCTAGGTAGGCCTGGCAGGCCGGCCAGGCCCTCCCCCTCTTGTCGCTCTCCCAAAAAGTTGTCTCTGCATTGAGTGCCCGAGTCGTATGCGGACAACTTTGTGGCTGACAGATGGAGAAACTGCATATGTCGAACCAAGGGACGGAGGAAGGCAAATCCACACATTAAGTGATCTGCACGACTCTGCTTTCACGCTACTCCTGCAGATTCCCCAGGGCTTTTATTTAGCTGGACTCATTTCTGGCCGCTCTGGTTGCTTCCTTCCACATCTCCCTTATCTTCCAATCAAGCTCACTTTGTGCCACGGTCCACAGACGCTGTGATGCTTACACGTAGGGGGGGGGGTGAACGAGGGGGTGCTTTCCCTCTTTCTTTCTTTCCCTGATCGCTGTTCTAATTCGCTTTGGGGTTTGGCTTTCGTGGCCTCCCCAACACTGGCGATGCCAAATAAATAATGCATTCAGCCTTGGTCCTGTTCGGACTGATCAAGGGGATTCTTTTAAGTGGTCATCGCTGACTGAACAGCTGCTCAGTCACGGTGCACGAATACTCTCCACGTGCTTCGCTGGCAACTCGTACTGCTGAGGAAGAAAAGGTGTTGCCAGGCGAAGCTCTTGGACGCGGCCACTTCAAGATTGGTGCATATAAGACTTGGAGTGGACGGTGACAAAGTAGCACGATGTGGCGACCTTGACAACGATTGACGTGTTGGCAGGTGAGGGACAGCATTGACTTGAGTAAGGTCACAACTTCGGTCCTTACCCTGACCACTGAGTCGAGCCAAGATCGTTCCAGCATAGTCGAGTCAGACACCTATTGCGCTAGCTCTAGACTCGAGTCAGCTCCTGACTTCTAGTCGGACGTTTCAAGTTCAGTGAACCTTTTTCTTCATTTACCCACTGCCACACCTCTATTGTTTGAGCCCAGCCCTAATGCACACAGTGTGCGTATGTATACGAACCTGGGACTTCTACACGGAACATGAATAAGTATGACATAGAAGACTGACCTCCAATCACTGGCATGGGCGTCCTTTTGACCGGCGGAGCAAAAGTCAAAGTGGCCGCGTCGCTCCTGAGGCTGCCACGGATCTGAGTCGCGTGACGTCCTCCCTTGCCCACATCCGAGACTTCGGAGTCGTCCAGATCTTCTGCGGGGTTGCCGGGTTTGCTGTAGGAGGGCCCAACTTTTTTGGGGTTCCCCAGATGCGGGGAGGAGTGACCCTGTTCAACGTCATGGACCGACTGAAACAGCTGGGTGGATTCGTCTTTGGCCACCGGGTGCTGGGAGGGGATCAGGAGGATCTGGGAGGGATGCAATGGCGGAGGAGGAGAAGAAGAAGACGAAGAACAGCTCAAGATCTGATTGTAAAGGCTCGTCGGGACAAAGGAGGTGGGTAAATCTGAAAGAAAAAAAGAAAAGCAGCTTTCTTTTGGGGCCCATAGGTGACTCAATCATGATGGTCATTGCTGACATTGCATTTCACCCTGCTGCTGTGGCAGCACCACAGCTCTGTAGACGTTGAGCTGTTGTTGTTGTTGCTGTGGGTCCTGGCTGACCACACAGTTGGTCGCCCTTCCGGCAGTTGCCATGATCATGCACTTGCACACAGTTCACAAATGAATCGTCCTCCTGACCAGCCACTGCTGCCTCTGCTGCCGCTGCTCCAGAGTGATCATGGCCACCACCGCGGCGTGCGAGCGCACCAACAAAGGCCGCTCACTGTATGCACCAACTTCTATAGCGGAAAAAGGAGACAAGAACCCCCTGTGGGTATTGGGGACAAGGGAGAAGAAGAGGAAGCAGCAGAAGAAAAGGTTGCAGCTCTGCTTACTGTGGTCCCTCCAGGGTGTGCCTTTATTTCCAAGCCACTGTCACAGTATTTTCCACTGAGAGAGAGAGAGAAAGAGAGCGAATTTTTGCTAAAAAAAATCGCTCGCGGGCGGTTCTTATTCCAAGGTTACTCCCTTTTTCCTACCTCTGGGTCTGTTGAGAGCTTGAGCTGACCTTGCTGAGAGGGAGGAGAGAGAGAAAACATTGTTAGTTCCTACTTAATACTGTGCGCAGAGAGGAATGCAGCAAAATGGCTTCAACTTATGAGTGCAGTCGTAAAGTTCGCAGTCAGATTTGCCTGCCAGTTTACAAGGCTTTTTACTTTTACTGCCCCCCCCCCGTCACGTCTGGGCTGACTGATCCAAGGCCATCCAGGATAACATTCAGGCACTGTAGTAACCAACGGTTAACAGAAGTGTCTTCGCAGGTGCGCAAGAGATTTGGGACAACCAGTTGTGACCGAGTGTAAAAATCCCTAACTCCAAGTCACACCAAAGCCAATGGACGAACTTTGGATTAAATGGTTCACTATGAGAATGAAAGTACAGTCAAGCCTCGATTGGACGACGTCTAATTGACGATAAGACTGAAGACTTGTTTGATATCGTCTACATCGAGCAGAAAGTTCTTACTGTAGGCAGCAAAATTGTCGTCAAGACGTTTTACTTTACGTCCTGCCCCTGCTATAACTCAGCCTTCAACGCCAGTCTCCGTCTCCGTAGCCCCCAGTACATACGTGCACACGTGCACTATATTTATATATGCACTATGAAGTTTACACGCACGTGTCCATGTGCATAGGCCAGACGAGAGATGCATTTGCGCAGTGGAGTTTCGGTCGCGGATGTTTCTCCTCGTAGTTAAATGAGATCCTGTGATTGGAAAAGTTTGCACGAAAAACCTGCCAGATAAGGTTCCAATCCAAGCTTATTCTGGTTTGTTTTCTTTGCCCTTGCTTCGTATACCTACAACACACAACACGATCAAGAAGTGAGGTGCAGAGTTATAGTCAGAGTTTTACAGTGCGAAAAATCCAGTCTGCCTGTCTGCAGTTGTTGCGGAAAAGATTGGTGCTTCTAAAGACAGATGGCAAAGTGTCATGACTGCTACAGTGCTGCTTGACTGTCAACTACCTATGAATGTAGAGCACCTTTTTGTTTTATTTTTCTGCTGTCGTCTTCGGATAGCAATAAAAGTAACGCAGGCAGTCGTATATTCAATTACAGACACTTCCTAACGTCCGAGAAGACAGATATTTTTTTTATTGAGCATGCCGTAAAAACAATACATTGATCAGGCCTGCGTTATCTCATGCCAGCAGGAGCTCTGCGTAATGCTGCATTTATCCAAAGTTATGTTGTTATTGATAAACTTGGCTTCTCTCATGCTTCAGGGGCGTACAATGGCGATCACAGGTTGGCCAATTTTGTTCTCTGCCATCACTGGAGCAAAGTCATAAGTAGACCTTGGGATTTTAGGTGATGCAAACTTAAAACTTGGCCCTTCAGGGCCATAAATATGGATCATATGGAGGTGAGTGAGAAGGGAAGTCACGCAGACTTGGGAGTGTTGACTAACTTCCGAACCGTGTGGCGCACAGCCGCAAGTTGCAGCGCACCAGATCCCGGAGCATGGACAACAAGATGCCGACGGTGGTTGCGGTCAGGGTCGACCCCCACACACATCAGTCTGCAGGTGGACTTTCCATGAAGAGGAACGCAGTCCCAAGGAGCCATCGAAACACCGCACAGGTCTTCCTCTATTGAAAAAAGAAATTGTATCACCTCCTCTGACAAACAGTGGAGTATGTGTACTACATGGGCCTGGAGGTTGACGTTTCGCTTCTTTCCCAATCTCTTCTGCTCCTGCTGCTGTTGTCATCCTCCAAACTTCTTCCTCAGAAATTGGCCTCAGATCAAATTTCCAACTGTCCTGTCCAGCCTTCTAAAAGACGGAGGTCGGCACCAGTTCGCACAGCTGGAAACGCCACAGGGACACCTCCCTCGAGGTCTCGGGGGACTTTGGCTACCACACAGACAGTAGCAGCAAGCATAGATAAGATCAAGTTGTACAGGTAGTCAGATTTGCCCCAATGGGATCAATCTGTGTGTCCTTTCCTGTGCTTTGGAAAGCAGTCCAGACTCTTGCTCTGAAGAAGAACACAATGTTGGTTTCATCTCCAAAAACCCCACAAGCCAGTCTTTCTATGCATTCAGGTAAAACAGGCCTTTTTTTCCATCACGTCTCTTGATGCTTGGACCACAGCCCATTTGTCACCATGTCAAACACTCCATAATTCATGCGTGTACCGGAAGAGACATGATGGCTTGTGTGTCTTTTTGGAGTCCTTTTAAGCACACTTCTGCAAGCTGCATGGAGGCAACTACTCAAGACTGAGTCTGGCACAAGCTTAAATTTGCACTATATTGTAGGGTTACCATAGACATCTAAGTGAACGCAAGATGTCACTAAAGTTGCATGAAAACTCATCAAAATTAGTTGGCTCGTTTTTTTTTACCTAAAACGTATGCACAACATTGACACCGCCAAAAACCATTATTAGGATATTTTAAGTCAAGATGCTAAAGATGGCAACAGCAGGACCACCGCCACCTACCAGTGTGGGGCCATGGACAATACCTTGTTCGTCACGGAGAGCTCAAACTTGATATTTACCGGTATTTATAAAATTGATCAAAGATCATTTGATTTTTCATGGCCCCAAGTTTAACTTCAACCAGAACACCATTGCTGGCATTTTTCGCATCCCACGGCCAAAACATATGGGCAAGCTATTTCGCCTCACCCAGTATAACAATAGAATGTAATTTTGTCACTTCCTACACAGGTCCCTGCCAGCAATCGCAGGATGAAATCATTCTGTCCGCAATGCTTCACTCTGACCAATCTCCTCCGCTGAGTCGAAAGAAGAACCTCTCAACGTTCACGGCGACCCGAGAACAAGTCGGCCACGTCACCCTCCCACCACCTCTAGGACAAGGGGACCGACTTCTGGAGAAGAACAGCGTCACCTCGGGGCTGCTGGGAGCTAGAGCCATCCTCTTGGCACCCATGGCTCCTTCGACTCTGGCTTACCAGCTTGGTGGTGGAGGTGGGTCTCACTGTGTTGAAGGCCTATGAAAAGTCCATGGTGCCCTCCTCCACCATCGACACCGCCTATGCCTTCTGCCATATGTGAAAAGGTCATCAACTGGTTCCCACTGCCCCAGCAGGAGCCTAAGGAGAGACAACTCGTCAAAAAAGTCAAGCATTTGGTCTGGTGGTGGAGTAAGAACATTGGCTTATCCTCACCCTTCTTCCCGACCATCTTGACCCAGACCACACCCCTACCTAATGTGACAATGAGAATGCACGTGCAGTATTGTATACGTCTTTCCTTGCATCTGCCATGGACTTCGAGGTCAACGATACGTTCAGCACGAACGTATGGGCAAGCTTCTTGGTACGGAGCTTACGGCCGTGGAGTGGACGGGACGTGCGGACGAGCGAGACGAACTGGCCGGCATGGCGATGAGACCTGTTTTCGAACAACCCGCGGACGAGAACCATGGGGAGAGTCCAGGCAGCAAGGTGGCGAAATACTCGATTAGGCATCATGGTAACGCTTTACTTTCATCTCGACTCCGTCCAGCAGGTGGTCACTAATCATTCGCATCCTTGCCATGTATATACTAAACCCTAATCCTTAAGTTCCAGCATTATACTAAGAACAACTGTCTCAAGTGGCTTCGTGGTCTGACTCAGCTCAATTGGGTAGTCTCAAGGTCTTAATGCTTTATCCCTAGATCTCGAGCCCAGCGCTCCGATCCTGAGTGAATTAGCTGTTAAGTTCGATCTTAGATAGCTAAGAGGGCCAGGTCAGATTCTCACTGCATGAGCATTCAACTTTGTCCTGATCTGATCTCGCTAGTGTTTGTTTTCGAAAGGACACCTAACCTAGCCTTGACCTAAGCCTGATTTCCTCAAGACCCCGAGGTGCTGCGCGCTCACGCAGATGGGATCATGGACGGGCTCAAGCAAGGAGATTCAGAGTACAGTGCAGATTCATCTTCTCCCAAATGGTTTGGCTCTCGACTGGTCACTGAGTGATGGCGATTGATTTACTTTGGTTCTCCGTAACACATGCGTCTCACCATTTGACTCTACTATGGTCTCGGCCATGGCAGCTGTGACAGTGATGGTCGTGTACGATGACCACGGCGACCATTGCAGTTATTTTAGGCAAACTGATAGTGGAGGCGCTTTATTTTCCACGTGGAAACATTCCTGGCCAGTTCAACTTGAACTTGCTGCCCTCAGCCGACCAGTTCGTGGGTGAGGATGAAAACCACTTCCAAGAGGAACATGGAGGAATTGGCGTCCATGTATAAACGCTGAGAGTTGAGAGTGGGACCACTGATGGATGCAGAATAGTACAGTACAGCACACTTGTCTTGGGTCGTATGTTTGAATGTGCTTTTGTATGGTTGCTTTTTGTGCTTTTCACATCTAGACTTGAGGCGAAGAGTTTGTCATATCAGGAGAAAAGATTGATATTGAGGCACAATGACCTGACTGACTGCTAGCAGCAAAAGAGTTACAGACATTTTGCCCAACAGGACTGATGACAAACATGTAAATGGCTAAAATGAGGGTGTCAAAAGACAGCCTCATGGCATCCTCCTTCCTAAACAACTGGTCAGTGTTTCGCAGAATCCCAAGGTTACACCAGCAACCATTCCTCCAGATAAAACCATACAAGGAAAGATGAGGCTAAAGTAATCAAGTGGCCAGGCGGTGACAACATTGTTGCTTGAATACTTCTTCTTGGGGAGCCACTTCTTCTTGATCTTGTCCATCAGTCCGCTCTCGTCAATCCCTCGAATGTAGTGTGTGAGAATGCCTAGAAACTCAGAGTCTTTTGGGAAGGCATTGGCGAAGGTGTCTGTTAAGGCCTCCTCCAGAGGCAGAGAAATAATTTCCTCCTCTAACAGCATTTCTGATTGAGTTCCAAAATTTACAGTCTTTTTGTCAGCTCTCAATTTGTCTGCGATATCAGTCAAGCTCTGGTAAAAACTGTCTTGGTTGCCAACCATAGTATCGTAGTAGATCTTGTGCAAGGCAGAATCAGGTTTGCTGTTTACCAGCACTGAATGGAGAGAAGAGTATTCCAATACTATCATCTGTAGGTCCTTCTCGAGGACATCAGCAAGTGAAGTGATGGAATTGCCAGCAGGAGTGACTGTCATGAGAGAGGTGAGCACGCCTGAATAGAAAGCAAAAACCATGGTTGAACATAGGGTGATGGTGAGATAGGCGATCCTGGAGGACGGATCATGGTATGTGATATCCTTGATCTCCCTCTGAAGACAAACAGTACAGACGCTGCCCAGTGCAGTGACAAATCCAAACCCTTCGTTGGTGGTACCGAGGAACGTGTTGATGTCGGCCCACTTGGCGGAGACGTAAATGATGCACACTGCAAAGATGGTGACGAAGATGGCAGTCCAGGATTCTTCAGAGAAGATTAGGACGTAGGCCCAGAAGTTGATGGCTGTACCAGACGTCTCTCGCATGTTCACAGTCATTCTGCAAAATACACCTATAAGAAGCACAGTGTCTGTCTCTCTGAGTATCTTCAACTTGGCCACACTGAGGGGGAAAGAGAAGTGAGGTAGGTGGGTGAGGTGCACGTGGATCGTCGCGTTCAGCAGCAAGAACGAAGACTTGAACGAAATGGTCGGGTACAGACAGACAGACACAGATATAGATTTCAAATTGGTCTCAAACAATCCGAGACAAACGTATGGCAAACACTGCATGCATCATGGATGTTCAACCTCTTGCAGTCTGCGAACCCCTCTGAGGCCGAAACATCTCTTGACAAACTCCCACCTACGCAGGAATGAGCAGTTAAGACGATACACTTCGAAATGTCCATATCGTGAAAAATTGAGTGGTCCTGGAGTAACAGTGATATCAGGTCACTGTTGAAGAAGATTCTCAGCTTTGCACAGAGGGGCAAACCGCTTTAGTAGCTGGATTCAGCTGAAAGTTATGGCCGGACGAAGTTGACCACACTGCCAGGAAAATGGTTCTGCTTCAAGTGGGAACAGTCGCGTAGTGTTGAAGAGTCCAACTTCCATTACAGAAAAGCTTGGTGGGCAAATCAAAGATCTTTGTGAAGCCAATATATAGACGCTACTAGATGAGATTTATGGGCAGTGAGTTTAAGTAGAAGAGCTCCAGAGTCAGGACGTGTAGGAGAAAGATCAACTCAAAATTTTCGGCCTTAGTCTCCTCAATTGTGTTAGAAAATGGATGATGTTAAAACAACAGAGCACAAAAGTTAGGTGCTAGGGAATAGTCTAAGTTGTTCATATATTTCGGTTGGCTCATCGAGCCAAAAATGTAAGACTGATTGAAAGGCGTCAGCCGGGTTGATCGTCTTAGCCTCACACTCTTGTACATCTGAAAGCATTAGAAAAAATGTTACTCGGTGGAACAAACTCCAAGGTCAGTATCAAGTGACAGCGGTGCCATCTTCTATAGCAAAGGGGGCCAAATTGTCCATCCCTTTTGCAGACAGACGAGTCTTCGTAACCCAAGTCCCTTTGGCGAACCTTTGAATGCAGTTGCGCGAATCCGAGAAGGTCAAGAGTCCCAGGTGGAATATATTTTTTATTTGTATCTTTAAGAGGTAAGCGGTGCTACTCGGGTTATTAAGATTGAACTAAAATGTATTTTTATTGTTCACTAGCCTTAGATGAAGTTAGGATTGAGGACACCCCCCTCCCAGTTCATTAGCGGAGATCAAGGGTTCAAAAGCAATATAATTTTGGTTTTCATTTATACAAGCGTTAGGCTAGTACATATAATATGCATACACGCAGTGGATGTGGACAAACTTGTAACTGACTGCAGAGTGAGGCCTCAATAGTGTACATGAGAAGCTGAACTTTTGAGACAAATTGCATATTGAACTCAGAGTCACCGCTTAAAACAAGTAAACAACTGACTGGGCCCATTTTTACCCTGGTCTGGATGGGGGGGAAGGCCTCAATTCTGCATAGAAATGACCCCTTTGTAACTTTCTCACTATTGTAGCTACGCAGGCCCTCTTTTCAGCGTTGGAAAGCTTGAGGCCTAAGTAGTTTCATGTGCATTTAGTCATTTTATTTACTTTTGAACAAAATTGTGAACTGACAGTATACGTATTGCTACGCATCAATTGCTCGACTCCCTTCCCCCTTGATGATCACTTCTGTACGCAACTGTTTGGTCTCCCTGGGCTCGCACTCATGTGCACGTAAGGCCAAGGCCGGAAAAAGTTTGGTCAAGTACTACGATACCGTTAAAGTCTTACTTGTCGTCAAAGAGGCCATCCCCATATTGAACGACGAGGGCTCTTTGCACGGTCATGGAGAGAGGTGACATTGAAAGATCTGCATTTGCAGCCAAAAGCTCTCCAACGATGCCATTCCATTGTCCATCACCGATGGGCACTCCCCAAGCTCCATCTGGAGGCGAATATTGTTCGAAAACAATGCCAAGCAGCTCCTGCAAAAGAATGCTGGTGCAATCACCCACTCATGGGCGCGGCAAAGGTTACAGTACTAGTGTCTATAACCTGCAAGTGATTGTAGATTTCTGGGAAGATTCCATAAGACCTCAAAATGTCTCCATTTTGTGCATAATCTATGGTGAAGAGCGGAGGCCAGGGAAGATTGGCAGCCCTCAACCTGATTCCTTTGAGTGCAAACTTTCTTCTCGTCCACATGTCTTCTTCTGGTGCCAATAACTAGTGATGGGTTTGGCTACATTCACGACAGTTTTAAGTTGAAAGAAAGAAGCTCAACTGAAGTTACAAGTGCTTTAGTTGAGTCTGCTTCGTGCAGCCCTTGGTGTGGGTGAAATTTGGTTACATACGCTGAACTGAAACGTTTGGGTTTGAATTTGCGCATGAAGTCGATCACGGAGACACTGAGCGACAAGATGACATTTTTGATTGCCCATTTTGGTACGGGAGTGCTCAAGGTGCAGCAGCTACAAAAGGGCCAAAAATGTATCATTTAGGTGAGTTCTTTTTTACCGAAATCGGCTGAAATTTACTCTGCCCTGGGAGCCCCCAAGAAAATTTTGTGTAAAAAGCGCCAAAAAAAGGCAAAACATGACACATTTTGGCTTTATGGCTTGCTGCAGCTTGAGCGCTCCCCCATCAAAATGGGCAGTCACGAAGCTGCCCTGATGCTGGAGCTTGACAAGCGATGTCTGAGCGAGCAATTTCAGGTCCAGATTCCTCATCAGAAGCTACCAGCACATGCACCCAGCCCATTTTCTTTTACGTTTACGCTAACAAACTTTACGGTTGCATATAAGAAGCTGAGCTTCATAAAAAAAAGACAACTGGGACAGATTTTCCTTTCTGCTTTAAAGAGAGAGAACAAACACTATTTGCTATTTCTGATCGATATCACCTCATGTCGGCCAGTAAGCCGAAAGTAACGATACTTTTCGTCACTCATTTTGAAACACCCCGTAGCTCTTAAAGTCACGAGCGAGGAACCACTTTTGGGCGAAAAATCATGCTCATTTATGGGCACGGTCCAAGTGTCACGTTGACCGTGACCAAACTGAACGACTCCATACCCATCACTACCTGCAACCTGTGACTTTCTGACCACTTTCCAAAGTCAAGTTCAAACGTCAAGTTTCTCTTGACCGCAAAGACCTCCCTCATCGTCACACTTCCGTCCTCCAACTCTTCGTAGGTGAACACGTTGCTGTCAAAACTCAGCTCTCGATGAAATGGCCACGCTCCTGTTGTTGGATGTGGAAACAGCCAAATGTGTTTGTTGAACAGCACCGAGGCTGTGGCTAAGACTTCTTCTCCGGGGACCATCAAGTTCTCCACCGTAGCAAAGTGCAACGCGCTGTCCGCCTCCCTCATCTGGAGCTTGGACCAGGACAGGGCAACATCTGGATCCTGACCGGGCAGAGCGACCATGCCACTCGGTCTGACACTGCCAAAGTCTTTGACAAGGGTGAAGATGTCGGCGAGGACATCATCCTTAACTCCAGGGTGGAGTTGTGGGACGACGATGATCAAAGTCTCGTCTGGCCACAGCTCGACCACGTCTTTCACGAAGGAGCGGAAGTTGGCGGACATGGCGGTGACGGTCGCAATGTGCCAGCACGCCAACCCGAGCCTCAGTCGGGCCATGTCGAAACGTGTGGAGCCTGCGGTGAATGCGCGGTTCGAGGAACGGAGCGGTGCGAAGTGAGACGAGAGGTATCACTGTTGCATGCAGACAACTTTTGCTGTGGAACGCACGCACTGAAATTATAATTTTAATATGTAACCACACATATATAAAGATGATCTCAATCGACTCCTGCAGCGGGACGGGGCAGGATGAGCCCGGGCCGGACTCAGCGACCGACTGCCCTGGCTGGTGCGGTTGGGAAAGTTCAACCCTAGCCCTTTAATCATTCACAAAAATGGTGTTAAAAGACTAATGATAATTGCAATTTCGCGTCCAAATACTACTATTTCAGTGCCTGCCTGCCGTGCCGTGCTCGATTAGCGTGGCATTAAGCGGAGCTTCTCCACTACTATGGTTGCACGCACGCGAAGAAGTGCCAGGTATAAGCGTCATTGACAACTCCATCGTGGAAACACTTTTTATAATCGTTTTTCTGGATCGTGCACCCCAGAGACACGAAGGCTCAAGTGTAGGCCTGGGGAGGCCTGACAGGCAAATCTTCGTCCTACACGTAATAGATGCATTTACGGACCTGAGGATTGCTTTGCACATGTCCTTGCTGAGCACGGCTACTTGAATAATAATAAACGGCTAATTTGCTAATTGTTCCTCATTATAGTCGTCATTATAGTCCTGGAAGTTGCCCTTAAAATTGTTTTTCACGATACTTTTGTGGCTAGAAGGAGGGACGGACAGCCCAGAGAGGTGCTTGAACTATGTTGAGCTCTCTCATGACTGGACTGAATCTCGGACTTTTTCTTCTCTATCTTGTGCCTCTCTGTAGGCTCTTGAACTCGTCCATCTTGTGGCTCTTGACATAGACCGAATTTTTCTTGCACGAAACTCTCTGTTTCAGATGACTCGAAGCTTGGCAAAAGCAGACTTGGCAAAATCTTGCACATACTGTGACCACTGAGAGACTATTTGTCTGCACTGACAAGACAGCCAACGTGGGATCCTTGGCATCAACCCAGTATGATAATCACAGAGGGGTGGCAGGGATTCGGTCTAAGGGAATCATGCTTGATGCTTCATTGAGTTCAAGTAAACTATGGCTGAGGAGATGAACACTTTTTTGTTTGGAGCGTTACTGTCGTTGGAAAATGGCAGCGGTCAAGGCTGTGACGTCAGTCCAGCGAGGACGGACACGAGGGACAAGGGCCTGACACGCCTGTGTGGACTCGTCAAGAGCTTCATTTCGGGAAGTCAGAACCGATGATGATGACCTGGAAGTGCTTGGGCACTCAGGTCATGCTCATCTTCTGTCAAATGCCATTGAAGAGAAGAAGGTGACCTTGGCCGTGAAAATATACTCACGATGACTACCCCAAGCAGGTCAATGCAGGAGATTTCATCGTGGATGGCGTTGAAGCGAAAATGTTTGCATCTCTGGCTGGAAATTGTGTTGTGCAGTCACAGTTCGTGCCCTTGTCTCTCTTATCATTGGCTCACACGTCTACAAACATTTCATTTTTGAATTTGCTTTCAAATGCGGAAAAAAAAGTCGGGAAAAGCGAAATATTTCCCATTACAGTGAGACCCGGTTATAAGGATCACTGTTAGACCTGAGAAGGGGATGCAAGAGACAAGAGGCTGATTTTCGTATCTGAGAAATCACGCCGAGCTCTTCCATTACACAGGAAATTGACAGATTTCAAGTCATTGGAATGAACTCAGTGAGAGCAGAGTTGCCTTTCTTGCTCTGCTTTGTTCCTGCTTGGTTGATTCTCTTCACAAATGACTTCTTTTGAAGAGGAATTAGATAAAAGGTCTTGCCAAACTTAAGGAGTCGCAAATTCATTAGCAATTCACCAGTCACCATTGGACAAGTTTTAGTCACACGCGAGGATCAAAGTGTTGTAACATTTGGCAAGGAACCGCAAAAACTTGCTACAACTGAGAGAAATTGATTCTGACCCCCACACTCGGATCCCGCTGTACCACGCTCATCCGGCGTACTTTAAGAAAGGTTTCCGGTCGAGAATTAATGTTGGCGTAGTTCAATTGTCCTCATCGGTAGTGTTAGTGCTTATCAACAGAACGCAGCAAGGATTTGGTGGGTCCGCTCTTTTGTGTAACCTGTATTACCGCGAACGCTGTGTTGATCCCCCTCGCTCCCCCAGGGGATAGTTTTCCAACCCCTTTGAGAGATGGGGGGGGGGGCAACGAGGAACGGGGGAGGGGTTAATGCAGCATGTTTATGCTGACGATGGTCAAAACACCAGAGAAACTTCAGACCAGGTTCAGACACACTTAGAATGACGCCAGCTTGAGTTCAGACGACTTCGCTGAAAGCCATTGTCAATGTCAGGTACAGGGTGTTTCACGTGCTCTGCCAATACTTGAACAAATGGAAAGGGATCGTGTGGTACGAGGCGTATGCTTGAAAGCTATGCTGTCGTTCAAGATATTTCGCAAATCCTGAATGAGCGGGCAGTCAGATCCCTATGGTACAGAGAGTCATATCACACTAAGTAAACTTGTAATTTCCGCTACAATCACGTTGTTGTCGCTGCCCTCCTTCAGGATCTGGACCAAGTTCCCTCCATTTGCCCCGACGACCCCACCCTTGGTTGAACACTTCGTCAGCGCCAACCATGAACGGTCAAGGCTTCTGTCTTCCATCAGAGCATAACTTGGCTACTGGTTAAAAACTTAACCCCATCCAACTAAACAAGCTAACATCAGTTGGTTACATGATGTAATCCTACCTAACTACTGGACGCATCCTTTATGCTCTGAGTTCATCCTTACCTTTTTTAACATATCCACATTATTTTTAAGATCGAAATACCATACGAGTTTCGGAGACATCTCAACCTTTATTTGCGGTATGCGGGCGTGGATTTGCAGTGTGAGTATAGATTCCAGGAAGACATCTGGGCTTTGGGAAGACTTGAGAAGTGTATTTTGGCCCATTATTGTCACCAAAGTCACTTGACATCAAAATCGACGCCTTTAACCGCGAAAACATGCACAAAACTGACATCTGCTCTCTGTGCACCCCTCCAAAAGTCAGGCTGATGAATGACAGAATCCTGAAGATTGGCAGCAGGAGCATCGCTACGTGCACGAGGCCTTCTTCACCTCAGAGTAATCGCATTAGATACTAAATTATAGAAAATTACTAAGGCTCCATTTGTGTTTAATAACTCTAAGTCTAAAATCGACTAGGACATGGCCACTAGCATATTCTGGGAGGCAAAGGCTGTGCACAAAGACGCACCTAGTATACAGTTAATCCAACCTAACTGTATGAATAACCGAGACTGAGACGCAACATTGATGAGTTAAAACCCCGTACGCACAGAACATCCAGCCTCTTGGGTCTTGTTCTTCCTGCACGACGCACATGCCCGTCAAAGTCAAGGACAGCAGCAACAGCAGCAACAGCAGCACCAGGTAGATGACCACACTGGCAGACAGACAGAGCCTGCTGGAGCGCGCGCACGGAAAAGCCTAAACAAAGTTACGGAGCTATCCTGGGACGTGAGTGAACATGCGAAGGAACAAAGGCTTGCCTATGCTTTCTACTCATTTGGCCGTCCTGCTGCTACTTGTACATTCTTGGCGTGCTCAAAATCAATATAGTCCGGCCCAAAAGTTGCCTCAATAGTGTTGAGTGAGAAGACGTCAACCTCACGTTTGAAGTTGAGATCGTTGCAGCAACTTCCTGCAGCTTGCAACTTCTTGATTGCTGCAGCAACTTCAACCATATTGTAAAAGGAAGAAAGTTCAAGATTTGTGTTGCTTCAACTGTTAGCTGACACTGACAGAGGTGTCCGAAAGTAGTGATTACTCCCTTCAGTACAGCTAAAGAGCTGTCGGCTGTGTGTCAAGTAGCATTCCTGGACTGAGTTGACAATCTGGGTCACTGAGATCGTCGTCGTTGCCCGCAGCGGCGATGTCAATCCTGATCGTGTTCAAGCCTCGCATGTTTGTTCGTCACAAGTTTCGCTAATTTCTGGCCATTTTTGTGTAGGGCAACACTTAACTGGCCATGTCCGGAATACGCAAGTCCTCCTTCATGGGCATGGAGGAGTTTGAGCAGCAAGTGCGACGCCGACGTCTTGACCTCTCCTCTGCTCGACCTGTGGTGCTCGGCAAGGACAGAAACCTCGTCCAGAGGTCGCGCATGTTGCGGCGGATGCTGGGCGACGACGCGGAGCACCAAGCCCTCGACGAAGCCACGCTCAGGTAGAGGAAGTAAGCATGGTCAGCACCAAGTGTCTTGCACATCATTTTGAACTCACCTACTTAACAACTGTGCAGCTCAAAAGTGATGATTTCTCTGCTGATGGAATCAGAGCTTTCCACTGTACTCAAACCCTTTGTCTGTGTGGAGTTTGAGACATGAAGTAGCTTCGTTCAACAGGCTCAAGGACAGTATTCAAAATGATGCTCGTTTTTTTCAATTGCACGAAAATTTGGGGGGAAAAAACAAAGTCTACGAGTTCCCACAATTGTGAGCAACAAATGCAAACTGATCTTGATGCTTTAAGTACAAAAACAGGGGGTTGGAGATTAACTTTTACAGTCTGCTAAAGTAATAAAAGTGCCTGGTGCTGCTAAGCCGGAAAGATCAATAAAACAACATTCTACACGATGTAAGTTCAATTTAATAATAAAAAATATTATAAAACTTGACAGATATTGGGGGTTCAAAATTCGCATCAAATCATGTGGATGACATGCGTAGGGTTCAAAACTGTGTGCATCTACTTACAACAGAGTCACTGGAATCAATCGAAAAATAGTCCTGCCCGAATGTTTAAACTGGCCTCGCCGCCGAGGTTGAGGCCCCACACCAATGAGAGGTCACTGATGCTGATGGTGGCCAACTGAAGCTTCGATGTGCTCGCCAACACGAGTGGCAGCTCTTTTTCCTGCTCCTGTGGTGTGATGAGGCCTTTCAGGTCCATGGGATCTGCCACCGAGGCTGCACGAGGCTGCCATCAGCAGTACACGGCCACATTACCCTGCCCGGTGCAGGAAGTCCATTGTCAAGGTGGACACATAGAAAAGTTAACAGTCTCGGGGTCTGACTCCTTGTTTTACCTAAAATGAGCCGTTTGTGGTCTGTGTTGGTTTGGAAACTCCTTCCCTCCACATGGTACAGAAATTTGAGGATGGACATAGATAGTATAGACAGCAAAGAGTGCAAGGTAGAAATGGACAACAGCTCTGTTCATTCGGCTCGAGGTCTTTGCTATAGAAACCTAGGTTGCTGTATGTGGTCCACTAGTTGTTCAACGACTCCTGAGATGGCCACTGAATGGGCATCCGTAGTGAGAGCCAAGGAGGCATTGACGTCCGGATGGGCCAGCATGGCTGACATGGCCAAGAGATTCTGGGCCCTCCTGAAGGAAACTTTCGCAGCTGGCGACCAGGCCACGGTTTTGTCATCTGAAGTACATCTGCCACACAGTGCCTATGTCGTACGATGGCCTCTGATAGTTTGGATGAACCTACAGTGCTACCCGATTAGGCCAAGGCACTTTCAAGTCATGGGTCAAAGGAATCACCTTATGTGACCTTGTCCTCCTGAGGGTAAACGCCATTGGCACGGATGACATCACCCAGAAGTTGTACCCAAGAAAAAGCAAAAACTGATCTGTCAGGAATCAATGACGAGGTCATGGTCTCGAGGCAGGCACTGACGACTGACGTCCTTTCCTTACCCTTATGGGCTTGGCAACCTTTTCTTTGTTACCTAACTTCTCTTAAATGGGTGGACAGGTCCTAACTCCCATTTGGGAGGCAACCTAAGAAATGACACTGGTCCAAAAGACAAGACCAATTTTTTAATAACTAATGAAAAGAGCCAGAGCAATTAGGAAATAATGAAGAGGATTGATAAGACATTTGCTGGGCAACCATATGTTGCTTTCTTGAGAGTGGGCAACTCCTCAATTGTAAAAGTCTTGACAATGGATGACATCCACAACCTCATCAACGATGTTGTGTGCCAGGAAATTTTGAGATAAAGGTCATGAACAAATCAGACAGACTTTTATTTTGTCCACTAAGTATGCAAATTCATGAATCATGAACAAGGCCTGTAACTAGGCTGACGGCCTACAATAAAGCAGCAACTGGCTGACACCAGGCTGCTTTGTAGTCTGTGTTTCCATATGTGCTACCGACTGACGGCCTGGGAGTCAAAACGTCATCCAAAACACACAGTCGAGTCCCTCTCAGACTCTGTGCCTGACCGTTAGAATGTCCAGGCCGGATACAACCCTCGTGTATTCGTACAATCTGAATGGGGTCATGACTGCCGTTTGGGGGGTGTCCTGTTCTGCTATGGGAACCTGGTCGTAGCCTTTGACTGGGTCTAACGTGGCAAACACGGACCCGCCTCTGAGTTCGGCAGTGACTGTAGTCGGCACTGTCTGCTGTGAGGGTATTCAAAGGCCCTGCATGGTCGAAAGGTTCCAGTGCTCCTTAGTACTGGTAAGGACGCATGGGTAGCATGTAGCATATGCATGTAGTAACCCTTACCATGTGGGAGGTGATGCCCGCGGGCTCCTGGACTTGAGGAAGAAGCCCAACACCTCTATCTTGGCAAACTTCTCCTTTGCCCCCTTCAGCTTGTCGGGGATTGCTATCATGCTCAGAACTGCTGCAGCATTGACTTCTACGAGGGCGTGCGTGATCTGCTGCACCCTGGCCATATTCATGCTAGTTGGTGAGTCACCAATGTGATTTTGCGTAGAGCCACTTGCATTGTTTGTTCTTCCGCCCCCAATGGTGCTACTCGCGCCGGTGTCAAATCGTTCACGTAGTGTTGCGCTATTATAATTACAACAATAATTGTCTTTGAGATTAACACCTCAGCATGAAAGCAATTTGAAACAACACTAATACAATCCTCGTGACCGTCTGTACGTACGTGCTTAAATGAAATTGAATGAAGTATCTCAGATTTGCTGTAAACTTCTTAAAGGCTCGTGACATGTACTCAGTGCTAAGCTAAGTCAGTGAGTCATTTCATACCAGACTTAAGAACAATAGACTACAAAAGTAGAACTATTTCAAAGCTTGATCGAAATGTCGGGTTATGCAAATCCCCATTCCGAACTAGCGTAACTTCTACATGTTATGCAAGAAATGATACATAATATACTCTGTTACCCTGCAGGAAATGTCTGGAACACGTGAACAACCCGTCCCGCTGGTGGCACGACCTGTTGGATGAGGTATCGGAGATCGTCAACTCCTCCAGCACCACCTCATTCGACGAGAAATCTGTACTAGACGACGACCTGCAAGAGTTCACCGACTTGTCCCTCCGCGTCCTCGTCGAGACCAACTTGACCGAGCTGTTGGAGACCACCCTGAAATGGATGGAGGACGTCAACGGCGGAGACTTCTGCTATCTAAACAAGGACTTAAAGACCAACAATCAGGTAGATCGAGGACTTTGGAAACATCGCGTTTTCAGCACCAGATTTTGGGGTTTTGTCCCAACCAGGCAATGGTGCGAGCGTGCAAGCGCAACGACATTGAGCAGGTGAGGCTCATGTACGAGCACGGGTTCGCCATCGCTTGCATCCTGGCCTACGACTTCCAAGACGAGTTCAAGGACATCAAAGAAGAAGGCGGCGCCGACTGGTCACACCGAGACGTCATGGTCGAGTTGGACCTCTTCGAGGCCATGACCAAGCCTGCGTATATGCTTGCCGTGGCGTACGTCAAGGTGGGTCAACAACATGTACGAGTACAATTTGTGTTCCGACAACGAAAGCGGGTCCATGACTCTTCCTTTCAGAACCGCGACCCCGTTCGGATAGCTTTCAACCACTTGCAGACGTGCAGCGAGCTGAGCCAGACTGTGAAGGCGTTCACCAACAAGCTGGACCAGATCGTGGCCACACTGAGGCACTTCACACTCAAGATGCTCGGTCTATGTGGTGACAAAGAACAGGTAGTAGTAGGAGAGCATGAATTATTCATGCACAAGAGTTCAGTGAAAGTTCCCCACCAGATTGAGGAGTTTCTCGACCAGGACGACGACATCAACGGACTGTCTATCAAGGGCAACTCCATCATGCCTCGCGTTTATCAAGCGCTACAGCTTGACCACGTTGACTTTGTGACTCACGACAGTAGCCAGCAAGTCACGAGAAAGGTTGAGAAACGCTCAGGAAGTGAACCAATGTGTACGTGAACTCGGTCCTAAAAGAGTAAAACTTGGCCAGGTGTTTTACGGAGAACGTCGCGTTGTGCTCAGGGACGAGTGGAGGGTGTTCTTCACGCTCGACTTCTTGCTGCAGGCTCTCCTTATGCCCATCCACTGCCTCGCCTATATTTTCTACAAGATCAAGTGGTGCCCATGCAAGAGGGACAAGGAGGAGGACGTCATAAATATTCGAGGAAAGACGGCTGCGTCTTTAGTCAACGTGGTGAGTACAATATACTTAAACAGTACATACAGTACACAGGACTTAGGCTGTTCATTCAACATTGGCATTGGTGCCTCTCAACGTCATTGCAGAGGAAATTGCCAAGTGTGTGTACAGTTTGTACAAACGGTGCTTGTATGTAACAGACTATAAGTGATTGCTTCTTAAACGAAAAAAGGCCAGATGTGGATGCCAGGAATGAAGCAAAATACATACTAGGGAGAAATGATTTTTTTAAGCATTAATGCTGTGTTCAGTGGCGAGCAGAGCTTTTAAATTCGATCACTGAAAAATTTATAATCTTTGCTTGTGCTGCTCCTTAGAAACTCGTTAATTTCATTTCGAAAGGAGTCAAACTTTTTATGTTATAATGGGTAAATCAAAACTGGTTATTTATGACATAAACGTAGTAAGCATGATAAAACGAATAATCTGTTTTCCTTGCCTTCGAACAGGGCCCGAGGGGCACGCCGCCCCCGACCGCTTTTTACAGGGACACGAACCCTGCGGACACGAACTGCATTGAGCGCATGGGCAACCACCTGAGAGTTCCCTACAATCGGCTGGTTGCACAAGTCAGTCTTGCCTTATACTCTTGTAGCTTGTCCAATGCAAAGAACTTGTGGCGAAATTGGTGCACAAGAATTGCACTAAGCAATTCTGTTGTCCTCTATCTGCTTCGTCAGGTGGCCTCGTATGCGTTGTTCCTCGTGTTGCTGCTGCTGACCCTTGTCAACCCGCTCGACCGGCCTGACAGCATCGACCCCAACTGGTACGACGTGATGGCGACACTTTGGGCCTTGGGCTACATCTTAGCCGACTTCCAGATCATGACGCAGGTGACCCAGTACTCGTACTTGAAGATACGCGAGAGTGGCAAAAATGTAGTTGTTTCTTCCACACGTAGCTCTCGAAAAGCGTCAAGCAGAGGGAGGGAGCTTCTAAAGCGGATCTGTGGGTGTCCAGGGCGTCGCGCTTTTTGTCGAACTACTTCTATGTGTACAGGTTGCTCAGCCACGGCGCGTACCTCGCAGGACTTATCCTTGAGTACATTGGATATCACAGCGAAAGGAAATATCCGGCAAGTTCGTAGTGCAGTAAGGACCTGCATATAACTACAAACAGTAGCTATTAATAATTAACTATATACGGTAGTGATCAAAAAGTAACTGTAAAAGTAGTTATCAATAAGTGGCTACATGTGTGCTGCACAACAACAACGTAGTGATGCCATCAGCGAAGGTACTGCTCCACTATGACTGAAGCCGATTTAAAGGCCACTTTCAGGGAGTTTAATTCTCACCATTGCACCAATAGAGTTCTTTTAAATACTTGTATTCATGCATACTGATTAATTCCATAATGATGCTTGCTTTTCATGGACGGCAGAACATCTGATGCACCCTGTACACAGGAGACTCCTTACACATGGTGCTACTTTGTTACAGTTCCGAGATGTGATCAACGGGTTGTGCTCCATTGACGATGCCAGCTCTTACCAAGGCTACCACCTCGTCAAGTGGGGCATCTGCCTGCAAGGTGGGACTTGAGTACGCTGTATGCGGTAACGTGAGGTATCTTGCACCTCTTAGGCATCGGCGTGGTGATGATCCTCACCCAGTTGCTTCAACTGTGTCGCCTCCATCCTATATTCGGCAGTCTGTATGTGTCCATTCAGGTCTGCATCGGCGTCGTCGTCAGCTTCGTCCTCACCTACGTCATCATCACCGTGGCCTTTGCTCTTGGCCTTCACTTTGTGCTCAAGCACAGCAATGGAGTATGTGATGGAACAGGAAATCCAAGTAAGGTTGAGCTCTGTGGTCCCGAGTAGAGTGCACCAATGCACCTAGAGTACGTATAATAAGTGTTTCCTTTATGATACATACAGAATGTATGCAATCGCGCTTCACCTCAGTACACATATCACATTGAAGAACGGAGATCGTGCTAGTTAACTACAATGCTTAGATGGCCACTTGCTTTGCAGTCGAGGTGTCTTGCAACAACACGCTGGTCATTCACCGCCGCGAGGTGGAAACTTACTGCCTGCGCTTAGATCCCGGCCAGTCCATCAGCGACGACGGCCCCCGAGTCATCTGCCCCGACGCCTGCTGGGACGAATTCGCGCGAAATCCCCGCAACGAGAGCCAGTGGGAGGGCGCTTGTGTGGACGCAGACACTGGAGCGAAGCTGTTGCCGAGGATCGTCTCATCGAGCAAGGACACCAGGTACGTGCACTCAGTCACTGAGGTACAGCTGCCAAACAGGGAAGTTGGACTAAGCACGATGCCATTTTTAGAACTGGGTCTCTCTTTGTGGAGCTGGGCGAGCAGGTCAACCGCTTCTCCACCTTCAGGGAGACTCTCAGAGTGCTGTTTTGGACGCTCTTTGACCCCGGACATCCCGAGGTTCGTCTATTCGGGGTTCCGAATTAGGTGCACGGACGATTTCAAGCGCGACCGAAAGTGGGAGAGGCCTCTCATGGCCCATGCTACAGAACCAAAATTTCATCAGTCCGTAGTACCATATATCAATATGCTAAATTAACCTTGTTTGAGCTTGATCACGCTCACTGCTTCTCCCCAGGTCGTTGGCTGTGTTGTCGGAGTGAGTAGAGGAACGGCCTTAGGACTATGGGGCGCGTACAACGTGATCGTCGTGATCGTCCTGCTGAACTTGCTCATAGCCCTCATGAACGTGGCCACGAACGCCATCGTGGAAGACATGCTAGTGACTTGGAAATACCACAGGTAGTTCTTATGTGTCCGTAGAAGTACAGTGAACATTTCTCCACCCTCTCTCCGAACGCCACTGGCACAAGAAAGCAAATTTCGCAATATCGACTAAGCATTAGTTTTGCAAGCTCTCTGAAATTTTGGCTTATTTCGTTGCTATTTTAAAACGTTTCACTGAATGGAAACTTAGAAATGACCTTAAAGCAACACCTATGAAACTGCCCGTGTTCATCAGGAGCGTGAACGGGTTCAACGACAGCACTGTCGAGCTGTGAAAGTTGAGCCAACATTAGACAGGTTTGTGGAGTGAAGAATCCCAATCACAAGTACCTTTAAGTGCAAAGAGACAGAAAAGGAAAGTGAAATAACATGAGAAGGAGACAGAAGCCGGAATGGAGGTTACTTGATGCTTTTATGGAAGATGACTTTCCTCACCAACAATAACATCTCCACTGTCCACTTACGTATGCAAAGTGCACTTCACTATTCAGCCTGCACGAATATTTATTGTTGAAACATTTCGATTAGCAATCACTTCAATGGATTGATCCACCTCAGAACCTTTGTTGGGAAAAATAGCATAACAACTGTATATGGCAGCACTATACTTTTCGAGTTTTTTTTTTCTGAAATGACTTCATCTGTGCGAGGTCTTATGTTCATCGTCTGAGGGCGGCAGCCCGAGGACAAGACGCACAAGGTCGAGGACAGGACGAGACCTCAGTCAAAATGAGGACAGTCTCGTGCACATCGCGGCCGTGCAACATGTAACTGAATGCAAAATCCAAAATAGTACAAAAATAGAAGTTAAATGAAATACAACTATTGCAGTGACTCGAAAGGACACCTTTTGAGGCGACTTTTTTGTCCGAACTCGAGCAGCAAAGGATGCAACACTTTATGTCCCCATGCCAAGCAGAGGCAGATAATGTGTGCATCTTTTGCTCCGAGGTGTGACGACAAAAAGGAGGTTAAAAATGGGCCCCTTCGAGGCGTGGCTGATGAGATTTTCTCTTGCAATGGCTCTTTTCAATTTTTCGGCCCTTTCTTTTTATAGTATATTTGCGGCCCCAAAAGTGAAATGCGGATAAAACAGATTGGAAAATATGGAGAAAGCTGATGAAAGATAAGTAAAGCTATTGTCACGAGCAAATTTCACTGATCCTGATCCTACCTTGTGAAAAAAAGGCTCGCGAGAGTATCAGAGGTAAATAAAAAATTAACATCAAACATGTAACCAAGACTTTTCTTCTTACAGCCCTAGGATATCGGTTTGGTCGTGGAAGGCATGGCCAGGAAGTAGAAAATCAGTGAAAAAATTGGAAAACTAATGACTTTTCAGTGAAAAAAGTTGATCAGTGAAGGAAAAGTCTTTGCCGTCCGCAACTTTAAAGGAAAAAATGACATTTTAAGAAAAAGAGACTATTTTAGTCACGACTAGAGAGAATACTTTTTGAGCCTCCTTTTCTGTCCTCACCCCGAGGACCATGAGACAGATAAAGTGGTGCCACATGCTCCGGGGTCAGGACAAAAAAGGAGGCTCAAAAAGTATTCTGTTCTTGGAGTTGCTGGTAACGTTTTCTGTAAAAATGTTGCTGCTGGTCTAGGGCAGAAGAGTGGCTTTCCAAGTGTGAAAGACTAGTGTCTAACTAACAGTCACTTCCACGTGAATAACATGAATGTACATTCACTCAGTTGAAATGCAAACTTCTATTGAGTAGCCAGAAAGAAAAATCCAGCGTGATTGGCAACATTCAAAGCGGACGAGAAAGTAGACAATATGCGGATAAAAAAGTCTTTATGTTAGCTCTTCTCCGGGAAAAAAAGTGACATTTGTACAGAAAGAAATCTGATTCACCAGTTGGAAGTGCTCCCAGTCATGTGGGTTCTACCGTACGCACAACGTGTTGGGCGTACAAAGCATGTCCCAACTAACGTCAGGTGCCTTGCAGGACGCAGCTCTGGATGGACTACTGCAACAAGGAGGTGGTGTTGCCGTCCCCGTTCAACCTCATCGACGTGGTCGTGGGTCTGTTAATTCTCTTGCTATGCCAGTAAGTACAGTCTGAAGGATGAGGTAGCTTTAGCTGTTATGACATCTTCTCTGGTCCTTTGCAAAGACCTTGCAGAGCCTGCATGCGAAAGAAAGTGAACCCCAACCGCGGCCTACGCAGCAAGGGTCTCAGGTACTCTGAGCTGCTCAACCAGCTGATGGCGCAGTACGTGACCGACCACGCGTCCTCGGAGGAGTTGGACAATGTTGAGAAGGTGGGCAGGGATCTCAAGAAAACGAGCGACAAAAAGAGGGAAGAACTGCTGAGGGAGCTGGAAGAGCTTAAAGACATGGTCCGGAAGTTGACCAACAGACTACAGCGATGATCACATACACAACTGCGCGCTTCATGTTAATGCGTTCAACGGAGGGTAGAGATAACTCCAGACTGACTTCAAGACACGATGGCAAAAAACCACATTCGTTCGCATTTCTGTCAGAGACTCGGTTGGATTGAGTTTGTAAATGGACTCGGTGACAGCAATGACCCATCATACATGGACTGAGAAGGTTGTCATGATTTTGATCACTGACAGCTTGAGCACCACCAAATGAATCCGCCTTCAGCAAGCACAGTCAATGATGAAAAAATCAATCTGCATATGGATCGATTTGCCCGTTCCATGACCAGTCTTGGTAGCATACTGTTCAAATGCATTCTTTACTGAGGAAAAACGACTGAAAAAGCCCCGAAGTCCAAATACTTCCTTCTAGATACTGAGACCGTCACAGAATGCATGAAATTGACCTTTCAGGAGCAGTTTTGCTCCTCTGTTGGCATGGTCACAATGAAATGACTGGAGCAGAGACCTCGATCCCTTGGTGCTTGCCGTCCTGGAGTCCGCCCAAAGCCAAGGGGTTCTTAGGGAGTTGGGTGAGTCTACGGTAAGCCTCCCGAATGTGCTCCGGCCTCAGAGGATGCTGGTAAAGCTTCGATGTAGACGTGTCGCTGGCTGCAACAGTCGCGCGCTTGGTTATCATCACGTGGCAGTCTACTTGTCATCACTTCAGTACCTTGGGAGCCACCACCAGCTTCACTGTTGCCGCTCCTCAGCCTCTTCCTGAGCGGGCTCTCGTCTCCGTTGAGGATGCTCCTCCTCTCGCCTACGAACTGAACCATGGGGTATTTGGCGTTGAAGGCCGGCGCAGCACCCAGCGAGCGCTGGACGGGATCAGGATTCAAATCCCACTCATTGCGCACCTACAGCCAGAAAAGAAGAATGTTCTTCCAACTTCACAAGAACCGTACAAGCATGTACCGGTGCGTATCTTCCTGCACATACTGTACTGTGCGTGGTTATGTTCTGAGCGTACTCACCAGGAGCGCCATCTCCACTATCTGCCCCACTGTATCGTAGGCCAAATATGAAAAGACTTCGAGACCGCTCTTGTCAACGTTGAAATCCCGGAACCATCCAGAAGTGTCCTTGGTCAGCCAATCATAGAACTTTTGCTGTAGGAGCGAGACAAAAAAGCTTTTCGTTGGGACATCTTGTGCGTGCGTACGGACGGACGATGTGACTACCTGATGCTTCAGCTTGGCGCCGACAAAGCTGACTTGCCTGGCCTTGGCGAACTCTATGTACTTGCACTCGTCTAGATTGCGGGCAATGCGATCCAACCGCTTGAGGCGGTCAGTGCGGGCGCCGTCGTACAACTCGCTGTTGGTCGCCTAGAACAAGCGGAAGATGACTGTGACAGACGTCAGTGCAAGCAGGTACGCACTCGTCCAGCACTTTCACCTTGGTCAACGTGCCGATGGTGTCGATGCTTGCGATAAACTCCTTGCATTTCTTCACTCTCTTGTTGTCAGGGGCAGCCGAGGCTACAGCAGCATCCGAGTTGGCGACTTGAGCCACCGCCGACGCCGCGGCGTCCTTCACGGCCAAGTAGTTCATCAGTCTCTGAACCTAGCGAGTGAAGTTATTAAGATCATCACATGCACTGCAATATGCGACCCACGGCATACTTTGATTGGCGATCGTCGAAGTAAAAAGAGCAAATCTTCAAGGGAAATCATGGTCGGTCCGGAGGATACACCGGATCCTAACCGACGGAGAGCAACATCGCAGGCCATAAAGAGGATCTCGCGCATCTGGGTGGATGTACAGGCAGATTAAATTGTAACTTACGCGGAACTTGCCCCTGGATCACTGCGTACCTGTTGCTTGACCACCTCCTCCACCACCTCGGCAGCCGCCTGGAGAGGCTGGTCACAGTCGCCGAAGGCGTGCATCATGCTACGGATTTCGGAGATGTAGGAAGACGTCGGAACGGTCAGCAACTGTTGCGACGTTTGGCTCTTGGAAATAATCTCCATTGCACTTTGTCTTAAGTCTCAGCACCTGTCCGATACTTGGTTATAGTCTGCTTTAAGCTTGCACTTATCACAATCAGTCCGAATCCACCGTCCAATGATGATCTTGAGCTGAGTCGATCACGACTTGAAGAGTGTGGTCGCCGTGACCAGCTCGTCCAGCTTGGAGGCGAAAATCTCGCTGTTGATGGGCTCGCCAGGTTGATACAAAGGGTTCTTCACTGCGTACTCCACGTAGATCTGAAAAACATGACGACTCTGATACAATATCAATAAGCGTATCAGACAGACCAGTGGTCTAGTCACAAGAAACTGGATTCCATAAGTTGACCCTTAACATGAACGTGTCTTTGTAAACTACCTCACCTGGCTGTAGATCTTCTGCATGAGGTCCCTCACGATGGGGTGCGTAACAGCCGTGTCCGTGTTCAGCACGAACTTGACGTGGGTGGGAGTCTCGTAGTAGTTCAGCCTACGGGGATTAATTATCGCTGGAGGTTGGTGGCGGTGCTCACGCAACGCAAGTGATCGCATGCGTACCTGTACTTGTTCGTCTTGTAACAGAGAAAACCGTCCTTCATGTCGGACGGCGACAGCTTGTTCACGAAGGACTTGATAGAGAACAGCATCCCGTACAACAGCTTCGCCTCCTGAAAAATCAACAATGTTAGTGTCTGAGATCGAGTTTGAGTGTGCGGTCGTTGTGTCACCTCCTCCCTCTTCATGTTGGCGTGCTTCCTGCGGTTCCACTCTTTGTAGAAGAGGGGCGCACCTTTCTCGTCGAAGATCCAGAGGTTATACAGCATCTTTCCGAAGAAGAGGTGCCAGTCAAGATGTTCAATTACGTCCTCATAATCGTCGAACGCCTCCTGATCTCTTCTGTCCTCTAGTTCCTGGCGTAAACAGCGACAACGACAGGGACGGCGACGGCGACAGCGACATCCACGCTGCTGTGCACTGTGCTGGTTGCGCCGCAGCTGAACGCTACGTAGAATTGCCAGAAGAGAGCTACCTATGCTATCATTAAGTCACCATATGCCCCTCATTGAGGGTCATTGGGCGAGGGACTCCCTTTCAAAGCCGTTGAGGTTGACGAGGACCTATTGGTCAAAGCTCCTAGAGCATTACCTGATGCTGGCTAACAACGCAAGCGACAGCGTGGTCCTTAGTGACAAAAAAGTGCTTTCAAGCTATTTGTTGGCTCTGGTTCAGCTGGAGATCTGTGTTTACTTCGTCTCGCCGAACTCGACCAGCGTGGCCTTGGACATAGATTTTCCCGGTGATCACGATGGCTTCGACCCTACGGACCCTCTTCAGGGGCGCCTTCGTGACGCACAGGTTCCTCCACCGCCCGGCGAAGTTCACGCTCCCAAAGTTCCGTCCTCTCGTGACGACGCTCATGTTCCGAAGCGACGAGTGGGATTCCGTATTGCCGAGGAGGTCGAACGAGAAGTTGTCGCGACGGACGCAGCCCAGCGTGGCTGGCGGGGACGTGACTCTCACGTCGAGAACCATTGACGTGGTAAGACGGTGAGCATGGTTCACAAGCGAGATAAACAATCATGTGACGCCAACCTCATGATGTCGTCCAGCCGACACTAATGTACTTCCTCCACTTACACAGGACCGCCGAAGCTACGTGATCGACTACAAGAAGGACATCAGAGGCATGGGTCTCCTTAAAATCAACGAGATGAGTGGCTTCCGACCAATTTTTATCACTATCAGCAGAAAGGATCTCGACCGATTCCTCAAAGGCTTCCGGGATCTCGAAGAGATCGCAAACAAGGAGACCGTCGACGGTAATTATGAACTGTCTTGGACTATGTTGATGTCCAATCATGGTTGACTTCTCCAATGTTCCAGTCGTCTCGAGACAGACTGAACTGTCGAGCAGGGTGATTAATTTAGGGGCCGACGCCACCATCGAGATCATCTTGAACGAGAATCAGCACGGAAAATTCTACCGGATCAAGGTAGGGAACAAACGCTCAAGCGCTTAAGTCAACTTGTGCTAGCACGCATGACTTTACTTTCTAGCAACGAACGAGTGCACAATTCCGTGGCTTTTCCATCATGCTGGGTCAAGAGGGCGGCCAAAACTTTCTGAAGTGTATCGAAGACATCCTAGAAGAAGTGGAGGAAAGAGGGGGCGAGGGAAGTGATAACACTGAGTCCAAAGTGGATCCCCACCAGTCTGTTAAGGAAGATTTGGGTTGATGGTGGCCGATGTCAGGAAAGTCACTGAGCTTGTTCAGTGGCTGCAAATTGAATACTTTCCTGAAGAATTAAACGATTTTTTGCTGCTCAACCTATGGCATGAAGAGGTTCTGATTTGTCTCATTGGTAAGAAGACCATGAGGATCGTTATTATTATAACGACATCATGATGATTGATGACATTTAGTTATATATCGTAGAACTGCATGCACCAGATGTACATCTAACTGAACTACAGTACAGTACCTACACACACAGTACGTAACTTCGCTGAGTATTATAGCAGAGATGATTGGATCTATGAGTACCGTACTGTCTATATAAAACGATGTTGCGTGCTATACGTAGTATATACCTTAAAGTCACATGTACGACCATGTAATCCAGCAGTGTACACGTAGCAATGTCGTTTAAGAAGGTTCTTCCTTCGTACTTTCCTCATGTTCAACTTCTTCTTTCACATCTTTGACCTTTTCATTATCTTCTTTCTTCTCTTCTTGGCTGTCCGTGTACTCGGTGACGCTAAAGACAAACTGGAGACACCCAAACCTCAGATGAGATCCGTGCCTGAGGAGAGCGGAGTTCTCACAAGCCTCGCGAGCCTCCCAGTGCTCTTTAGACTCGCTTGCATTCTTTTCGCTGTCCAGCTTTTCTTCTTCTTCCTGTTTCCTCACCTCAAACAAGGCTTCGGCTAGACTGACTTGGCAGCCGCAGTTGCCGCGGTCCTCGGTGTTCCTGCACTTGGCGTTCATCCTGTCTCTTATGACATGTGGGCTCGCTGGCACGCGACGAGTGGCCAGCGCGTAGACGCTGCCGTCAATGGCCGTGCCGTGCTCGCTGTAGTTGATCATTTCATAAGTCTGCGAATGCTGGTCAAAGTACAACACCGCGTGCTTCGAGGAGACGAACCTGATGTCAAAGAAATGCGGCATTAGCACGCAGGACGTAACGTTGCTACTTTAGTGCTTCGTTCGACTTCGCTTTTCGTACCTGCACCTTCGACTTCTCCCGGAGTAAGCGTCGAGATCCAGATCGTTGTCTGACCCGGACCCGATTTGTAGAGTCCGGTAACGCATCAAGACTGGGGGCGACCGGGAAGACGAATGGAGTGGCAGCAAGGCTGCTCTTGCCTGGACTTCGTTCTCCTGGACACAAGAAATAGTAACGTTGCTGTAATGATTCTGTGCAAAACGTGAGTGATGCAACTCACTGGATTCATTTCAGTAGCCGGAAAGATCTCCCTGAGCCTCTGCAGGGCCAAGAAATCTCTGACGGCCGGCGACAGGGTTTCCAACGAGCCCGACCGCCTCTTTTGAGCGAGATATTCGTTAAGAGCTTGCAAAAGCTCCTTCGACAATGTAGGATCCTTAGAGGTATCATCAACGGGATGATCGAGATCCACGCTGTCAAGAAAAACGAGAAAAACATTGAGAAAATCAATCACTGTGCAGCGGAATGCGGTGCCAACCTGCAGTTTGAATCCGTTTCATCGGCATCTGGATCTTCTCCCGTGGCATTTTTTTCGTTTTCGGTCTTTGGGCTCTCCACTTCTACTTCCTCGTGATCCTTGTCACTTAATATCAGTTCTTCTTTATTATTCTCGATTTCCCTATCCTGGTTTTTCTCCAAAGAGGTCCTCAACTTCTTGTTTTTCCTCTTCTCTCCAGCAATTTCCTGTCTGAGTCTCTTGCTCTCAAGAGCTAGGGCACCATTCTGGAGAGAGATGACATCACACAGGAATTCTTCTCGCTCGCTGTCAAGACTGTCCAAGGTCATGCCGGTCTCTTGGGAGGAAAGGAGGTTTTGGAATGAATAGCTTGACAAGATTTGAGGGTGCTTGGCCTGTGGGTTGCGGTAGTGAGCCTTTACGTATTGGGGGACCTGGAATGGAACAAGGAAATCTCCACCGTTGCTCCTTCGTGTTCAGGATTATGACATGACCTAGCATGAGAAGTAACGTTACCTTCACTCTGTCATCTCTAGACGTCCGCAAGTTACACCTCTGATAAAGCCTCCCTCTTCTAGCTTTGCGGAAGAAGTCAAGCCGAATCGCATCCGTGTCCACCGGACCCCGCGCATACTTGTTCCACAGTCTCAGTCTCTCGGTCAGACTCGTCGAGGTCACCAGCTTCGAGTCGATGGCGTGTTCAACGTGAGCCGGACACATCCAACGCTCCTGGATAAGACAACAGCGGATCTCGCGTAATCCAGTTCTATATAATACGTAGTTGTCGTTATTGTCACAAACCTTGGAGGGAACCTCGCATAAAGGAGGGTCCAGACAATCCAAGTGATACACATTCGGGCAGAAATCACACGCAACCGCAGGCATGTTCCTGCTGCTCTTGGCGCAGACAAAGCAGAGCAGTTTGCGCCCATTGCCACCTCCATGAGGCTCCAGATCGTCAGCTGCACGCTCATCAGACCACTTCCAGCTGAACGGGAGGATCTCACTCGACTCAAGCTCGAGTGGAAGCTTGAATTGCTCTGCATTTATCACCTTCAAGGAGATCACAGTCAGCATGGGCACAGGCACAAAAATGGCTTATATAACAGTCTTACTTGAGTCGCTGCTATGAGCGCGTCGAAGGGGCTGTTCGTCTTGGGCTTCGTCACCAGGTACTTGTCGTACTTGAGCTTGTACAGCTTGACCTTTTTCTCCTGCTGCAGTTGCTGTTGCAGTTGCTGCTGCTGCTGCTTCTTGGCGGCTGCAGAAGCAGAAGAGCCTCTGGTAGACCGAGCACGACCTTTAGGTGCTGACGGTGGAGCCGTTGCTGAGGAAGAAAAGACGCTTGATTAATGAAAGGTTATAACATTTAAGCAGGCCTTCCTTACTCTGGTCTTCCCCACCGTCCACGGTGTTAGGTTGCGTCTCCTTGTTCATGTCTCCGGTAGCTGATTGCTGTTGTCTGGTTGAGGACGACGACGTCGCAGCAGCCGTCGCCGACTGATTAGAGATCGAGCTGGCCTTAATGGTCTCCTGCCGGCTCCTTTCCCGCACGTAGCAGCGCAAACACATCCAGTCTCCCTATTACACAGAAGGAAGGGCAAGGTTAGGTTGGTGCTGTGCTATGCGACGCCGCCGATCATCAGCGAGAAGGCTTACTATAGTCCCTTACAAAGGACAAAATAAACTCACTATTGGTATGTCTTCTTCCTCCAGCGGGGGCGCATGGCAGGAGAAGTGGAAAGAGGCGGGGCAGTGGTCGCAGCAGATGAGATCCCCTCCTTCGCCGCAGGCGTCGCAGCAGTCGTGATTGTGACCTTTGCCTGCACAAACAAATGTTGGCGTGCTGCACCAAGAACAAAATCGTCGATCTTTTCTCACCAGGTCTTTTGAAGTAAGGGTGCAATTCCACTGGTCGGGGATTGAGAAGAGCACCGGCGGCGCCGGCCCCGCGACGAGAATCTCTCCCCGGTGGAGTAAACAGCGCCATCATCTCGGCCATGCACGACCCGGACGCATTCTCCAGATCTAGGGACCTCCCGCCCAGGGCGGTAGACGCCCCCGAGCCGAACGAGGCCATGGCCAAGACGAAAAATCCTTGCTCTTCTCACCTACGAAGCCTTGTTGATCATGAATCGGGTCAACTCAAGCAAGCCCGCAGCAGCAGCCCAGTGACGGAGGCGGGCAGACAGAGGGCGCTAGAGGAGTTGCCAGAAGAGTTGACACTAAATTCACCCAATAACGACAAACGAGCACCCATTGGCCATCACAACCTGGTCACCTCGGCAAGTCTTGCGGGTCTCTCGAATCTCGATCGAGTCACCCGAGTTACAAACACAGCTTAAGCAACTTAATAAGCTCAAGATGTCAGAGGAGTCGGAGGCGTCGTCGGACCCCGACGTCCGCAGCGAGAAGCACAACCCGGAGATAGACGATACCAAGACTTTTGTCGACCTGCGTCCCTTGGAGACGACGGAGAACGAGGCGGGGGATGATACGGACTTTGTCTACTTCGACCCCATGGCTACTTTTGAGCTGAAGGCGCCCGGGGGCTTGTCCTTCAGCCTGGCACCAGTCCTCACCACAGCCGCCGAGGGCGACGAGGAAGATACGAGGCCTCAGGTTCATCTGCGAGACGTCCGTAAACGGCGGAAGGCGCGGCCATTTCCAGACGGCACCACTCGCCGACCCAAGAAGAAAAAGGTCGATGAGAGTGCTGAGTCGCGCCCAAAATTGACCTTAACCTGCGAGTGGGATGACTGCGAGGACGTCTTCGACGAAATGAAAGCCTTCGTCCATCACGTGTCAGATCACATCGAGGAGATCGGACTCTGCTATGGGTCGTCCAGCTCGTGTCAGCAGTACGACCAAGGCGAAGTAGAAGAGTCTCTTACCTGTCTCTGGAGAGAGTGCGACTTTGAGTCTTCCTCCAAGAAGGAGACGATTCAGCATATCTGCTTTCATGCCTTTCACACCAAGCTCAAGTACCGGGGCAAAGAACTGATTGAGGAGACCGAGGTTCCTCCTTGCCTTCTTGGTGATGAGCAGAAAAACATCCTGCCCAACCTGGGCGAGCCGTTCAAGTGTCACTGGGGTGAGTGCGAGAGAGCTACCAGTGGCGAGGACTTTCCAGACGCGCAACGCTTCTTCTGGCACGTGAGGACCCACGCCGAGGAAAGCAGGGGAGAATCTAAAGTCCACCGATGTCGGTGGGGTGAGTGCGAGATGTTGTTTATCTCCGTCTCGAAGCTGAAGGACCACTTGAGGAGTCACTCGCAGGAGAGAGAGTTCGCCTGTCCGACGTGTGGAGCATTGTTCTCCAACCGGTGCAAGTTGTTCGACCACTGCAAGCGTCAGACGACGGATAGCGACCAGGGCTTCCCCTGTTCCTACTGCGGCAAGCGCTTCTCACTCGAACGGCTACTTCGCGATCACATCCGCGTACATATCAACAACTACAAGTGCCCAATGTGTGACATGACCTGCCTCAGCCAGTCCACTCTGGATAAGCACATGAACTACCGGCACTCAGACGAGCGTCCTCACGCTTGCCCCCTATGCGACTTCAAGGGCAAGTCCTTGCACGACCTGGTCAAGCATGAGACCAGGAAGCACGGCGAGTCTAGAGAGAAGCTGGAATGCCCAGTGGATGACTGCAAATTCCAGTGCGTTGAAAAGGGGACGCTCAAGAACCACATCAGCAAGATTCACAGGCAGGAGGGCCAGCTATACCTGTGCCACCTGTGCGAGAAGCGCTTCCAGCGCGGCTACTACCTCACACGTCACCTCAAGTCTGCGCATAAGCTCAACTGGCCCAGCGGCCACTCCCGCTTCCGCTACAAGAGGGAAGACGACGGACTCTTCCGCCTGCAGAACGTCAGATTCGAGGGGGTCGAGATTGCTGGCCTTGACCAGTCATAGTCATCTTGCTTCTCTATTGCTGGCCATGTCCAACTGCAGTCGGTCCGACAACGCGGCTAGATCGAATCACAAGAAGTAAATTGTCATTTGTGGGCTTCTGAAGGTCAAACCAAATCTTTAAGGGAGACCTGTGAAACATCAACAGGGATGCATCCACTGTATTTGCAATCACCAATACTCAAATCAGGAAATCATCCTTTCGTACGTGCATGGTACATGCGTAAAGGACGTGTACATTACGTGCTATCTGTGATCACGCGTGTATTCTATGTGTGATGAACCTTAACACTTCATAACGTGCAATCCTTCCAGAAGAGCAAACAAGTTACTACTTCCGGGCCGTCTGGTAGTTGGAAACAAACCACTGCACGGACTCTTTGACAGCCTCGTCCATGGGAGTGAACTTGAACTCAGGAAGGTACTTTCTCAACTTGGCGTTAGAAGCAGTTTTCTTGAATTGTCCGTCTGACTTCTCCGTGAGGAACTTGACCTCACCTTTAAAGTCAAAGGCCTTCAAGATGAGGTCCGCCATCTCCTTGATGGACATCTCATCTTCTTCATCGGTACAAAGAATGATGGGATCAACTTCTTCATAGTCCCTGAGCACCCAGAGGAAGAGACGTCCGAGATCCTTGGAATAGATGAACTGTCTCCTAGGCTTTCCGGTGCCCCAGATCTCAAATGGTTTGCTATCTTTTTGGGCATTGTAAGCCTTATGGATCAGACCTGGATGAACAAACAAACCAGGCTTTCATAAAAGTGCTGTCTTTAAGGTCATGATGCTCGGGATACCAGGAATCACATGTCCATCTTCAATGTTGAAGTTGTCATGGGGACCAAAGACATTGCAGGGGATGACAGAAGTGAAGGTCTTCCCATATTGTTGCTTGTAGCCGTGGTTCAGCACATCAATCATTCGCTTGGCGTAGCTGTAGCCGAAGTTGCTATTGTGCGGAGGGCCATTGTGGACCTGTCAAAAACGTTGACACAAAATCCTAGTAGTAATGTTTCAAAAATGTTTAAGTTCACCATTGTCTCATCAATTGGGTAGGTGGTCTTATCAGGGAAGATACAGGTGGAGAGGCAGGATACAACCTTTGTCACATTGTTCAGGTGACTTAGGTGCAAGACGTTGTCATTAACGAGCATGTTAATGCGGAAGAACTCGGAATTCTTGCGGAGGTTGTGGAAGAGGCCACCAACCTGAGTGGACAAGGTGCTGTGAGTCATCATGCAAATTTACAAAAATTGTTCCTTACCATTGCAGCCAGATGAATGACATGTGTAGGCTTGTACTTTTCAAAGACTGCCTTTGTCTCATCAAAGCTCTTGAGGTCAGCATCCTTTGAGCTCAAGAAGATCCACTCCTCATCGTCTCTAGGGTCCTGCTCCACTGCCATCTGCACCCCCCTCCCCACCAATCCGCTGGCACCAGTTACGATGATAACCTACACAGCAAGATGGTCCAAGTTTAAGTGGTTTTCTGTTATTGTAGCACAGTGTGAGCCCAAATAAGGACCCCAAAGTGACGCAAACCTTCTTTTCGCTCATGGTGCTTGATGTAGTGTCACTGCTGGAATGAGTGCCCGTCACGCCACGTCAAGAACGTGCACACCTCAGGCTTCACCACACTTGTCCATTGACACGAAAGTAGTAGTGCGTCTTCTAACGTAGTCGTGCTGCGGGCTCGCGGACTGTGTCTCTCAGCAGCTGCACCGGCTGCGATCAGCTGTATCCAGGTGCTCACCAGTGAAGTGTTAGCCTATACTGACATCTCACTGGTGCTCGCTTCTCCGGCAGCATTCTCTTTGAGTCCACCAAGTGAAGGGAGACTCATAAATATAGCGAAGAATGACCTCCGTGATCGTAGCAGACTCTCATTTAATGTTTGGCGGCGACAGACTTCGTCATTTATACTAGCACTGGAAAGTCTTTGAGTGCATTAGCGACGCCAAGATGAGAGACACGAGGTCGACAAATGTGATGAAGAAGACAAAGAAGACAGTTGATTTCTCTGTCAGGTTAGGTCTTGGGTGCAGGGGTGGCGACAAAGTCTGGATGACTTTGACCGGGCTCCTCCTCCGACTGCTTGACATTGTCCTCCAGGATCTTCTTTCTTCATAACTCCATCCTCACATATTGTACAAGTTCGCCAGTCTCAATGGCAGCAAAAAAAAAACCCTCAAGCTGCTTCAAACCCATTCAGTGTTTGATTCTAGAGATGGTGTTTCGAGGTTAACGAAAATGGTTGAGGCTGAGAGAGCTTCGTAAATCCTGCGCTGTGTCTACGTTTAGCCCTTACTGCATTTCCTGTCTCCCAAGCACGTGTGATGCACATTGTATGACCTAACAGGACCACCTGTTAGAGTCCATAAATGTCACGTAGAATCATTTCCAGGCTATGTTCAGGAAGAAGAATTTGCCCCTGACAAGGCGCGGGGTATAAATAGTGTGTCATTTTTAATGCGCCTTAGTCACGTCGTCACTCATACATAGACATCTTGTTTTCAGAATTATGTGTCAAAATCCAGAATTTCGAGGAAAATTTCGGGTTTAACCGCATCTCACTTTTCCACCTTTGCTTATCATCTGTTGGTGTCTTTTTAGTCTTACAAATTGACATGTGTGAAGGAAAAACACGTATCATGTCAACATTTGGCAGGTATAGAAGTCAATCCAGGCATGCGTTTTTGCTTCTGGTCGTCTCCGAAGACGGCCTCGTCGATGCCAAAGATGTTGGTCTGGTCGTCGCAGAAGGAGCAGACGATTTTGGTGAAAGGACGGCACCATGCAAAATAAAAATCAGATAATGGCTACTTCAAGTACTCCGCAGGGACAACGAAACACATGCCTAGCTGAAACAAGCCAGCTCGGGCTCTATCCCCTCAGTCACCCCGAGCAGTGACAGCTCATCTTTGTGTCGAGAACGGCGAGGCCAGCGCGTACGGAATAACAGATCACGGGGCCACGCCAAAGCTGGCCAGGACCTCGAACAGAGGAGAAACGGAGGCGGGCATCCCTTCTGCGCAGCGGTTTTTACTTAGTTGCGCAGCGTCATGGACGATGGAGTCGAAGAGGCCATCGTGGAGACCGTAGAGGATCCCGTCGTCGTAAGGCCCTCGGACGCCAGGGGGGCTCAGGCACCTCGACGAAGAGAGGCTGACTTGAACCAGCTACTGATAGGTAGGCTGAGAGAAGCTTGAAACTCTGATGAATGAGGCACAATTCGTGCGAGATTGTTAGACTTGTACTGTCAGATGTTTGCAGTATTATAACCCACGGTCATATTCTTCAGCTTACTTCAGCAACCCATGGCTTTGGGTGCTGATAGCAGTGGTGGCCTTCGTGCTCTACCGTCGCTATCGCTCTGCCTTAATGGAACGCCTCCGGAGGTGGCAGGAGGCGAGGGCCGAGGCAGCGTACGATGCCGAGGTCAAGAAGAATCCCGACAAGTTCAGAGAAAGGTGGGCAATGATCCATGCGATTCTGGAACCTTTTACTAATGTTTGTACTCCGTATTTTCCAGATTGGAGGCCATAGATCGGGCCCGCCGACTGCAGCAGGAACGCTACGAACGCGATGCCACCGTAGCTGCTGCCAAGGCCGCAGAGAGGGAAGAAATTAAGCGGAGAGAAGGCATCCAAGAGCTGGAAAACTTGAAAGCTGGCAAGGGCTACCGTAACAAAGTGTACGTGGCAGAGGCAGAGTTCATGGACGGAGTGGACAGGTCTCAATCGTCCCAGAAGAAGCCGAAGGCCAGGCTCAGACCAGGTATGAGGACAGACTCAATGATTCTTAGAGAAAGGTTATCGTGACTTTCCCCAAGGGTACAACCCTCTCATGGGGCCAGGGGACGGTGGCGGATATCGTCCAGCTCGGAGGACCATGGGCGGTGGCGGCGGCGGCGGATGAGGTTAAGGGACGTGTCGGTGGATGCCTCCTCACACGGAGACAACTGACACCCTCCTGCGATCCCGGGAGCAAAGATTACCAATCACTCGTTTCTGTACTGGACGTCGCTTTGAGCGATCGACGATGACTCTGTCGCGTGCAAAAAGATTAGCGTGGCAGACGATGCCACCCAGTGTGGGGCGAAAATTCGCAATGTGATATAATAGTAACGTAGGTAAAGGTTTTGTTTAGTTCCTTACGGATACTGTTTGTAGTGGCTTTTTTTAGAATTACACGGGAAACCTTACGTTGAGCAATTGTTGTCTGCCTGCGTGAGTTCCATTGTCCTACTTGCCATTTCAAGCGCCCCTTCCTTCGTCTTGTTTCCGCCAATGAATCCGGTAGCGTGAACAAAGATGCAGTCGGCAATTCCAGATTTCTCAATCAGGTTTTGATCCCGGAGAGCCCACCAATCCTTGAACAGCGGCATTCGGGATTCGAACTGCGTACCTTTGACGCCAACAGCCAGGGCGCGCCAGGTGCTATTTGGGTCCTAGAAGAGACGAGGGGTTAATGACGGCACCCAGATGTAGTATAGGGATTATTTCCCCGACCTCTCCCAGGAATTTACGCAGACCAAGGACAGAGTCCCTACAAGAGTTCCCCAGTCACATGATTATGTAGGTACTTATACTGCACCTGGAAAACAGCGAAGAGGATCTGCCCCTCCAAGCCCTGCTCCTCCTCCAGTTCGTGGACATGTGTCTTGAAAGGGCATGTGCCGCCCTCAAACAAAATGATCTTGCCCGACGGGTGGACCTGGAACCTCTGCTCGATGGCGGCGGTCACCAGAGCACGCGCCGGCCACCACACGTGGGCGTAGAACCGAACGCGGTCTTGGAATTCTTCAGTTACCAGTGCCATGGCTCGCCAGAAGCCGGCGTCAAAGTCCTGCTTTGCGTCGTTCCAGGCGGGCCTCAGATTGGCCACACGACAACTCAAGGTTGTCGTCACCTGGTATCGAGGTTTGCCCTCACAGATAGGGATGCCGTTATCGGTAGCATCCACTTCTTCAATAAAGTTCTCGTAAACCTTGAAGAGTTTGTGTGTCGCTAAGTACTCTCCGGCACGCACCGGGCAGATTTAGCATACCTTGTCAAATATGACCTCGACTAGTACGTCGTCGGGGTTGTCGTCCTTCAAAATCTCCTTGATGACTTCCTTGCCGAAGTGCACATAGACCAATCCGGCAGAACTAAGCTTAGTTGTCCACCTCTTACCCTGGAACATCGGTACCGCATATGAACACGACTTTTTTTGTCCTAACAGCATCTGGTCCAATACCTTGACAAGCGTGGAGATGTTCTCCTTAAAAGAACTCTGATGGTGATCATACCGGTGTCTCGCCGGATCAAACTCGCCGCCGACATCCACTACGACGTCACAACCAGATAAAAGACTTGGATCACGAGTGCGAACAATCTCGGCATCGTGAAATCTGTAAGAACAAATAGTGTGTACAGTACATTTCACGTCTGGTAGAACTCGAATACGTCCTTATGAGTGAATGATATGCTCTTGCGTGGAACTAACCTTGGGAGCACACGCAACATCGAACAGGCGAGGACCTCGTCACAGTGGAAGGAGCCGTTGTGGGTGCCGATCTTCTTGGTCACTTGACTCGCCATAGTGCTCATCAGTCTCCGGAGGGCCAACTGCAATGATAACAAAATCAAAAAATATGTACGACACCACAGTGATCATTTCATCTTGGTGAGCGTGCGCTGTTTCTCTGCAAAGTCCACGAGTTTCTCGTCCACAGCTAGGCCTTTCCTGCGCCTAACGTCGTTCACATATGCCTTCGCTCTGTTCTCAGAGTCCGCCTTTTCTCCAAAGTGAGTAAGCTCCTCCTCGGTCGTAGGTTCCCAGAACGGATCCAAGTCCAACGTCTCCCAATGGTTAAACACTAGTTGGGGCATGGCCAACCCGGACGTCTGTCTGCGCACTTCCTGCGCAAACTGTAGACTCTCTACAACAGGCAAATGTGCCGACACAGTGAACGTAGACGAGCCCTCCACCATCGTCTCGTCGACAACGGTGCCGTGGCGCTTGCCCAGAGATGCGTAGAGCTTTCCTAGGGCCTCGGCCTTCACTTGCACCGTGCACGCGTACATGGCCAGCATCAAACGCTGCGAGCGGGACTCGAAGGCTCGACGGCAGCCGTCCTTGATAGAAGACACCACCTGTCCGCTTAACGGACCGTACACTTCGCTGCTGCTTTCCTCCATGACGTTGTCGCACACCTCGAACTCATCGAGGAAGAAGGCAACGCCCGTCATGGGCTCCTCGCAGATCGGTCCAGCTAGTGTGGCCAGCTGGAACCCGTTTACAACCGAACTATCATAATCAGCCAAGATAGACGACCTCGGTATCGTCTTCTTGTGGGTCACCCAGATAGAAGATCTTTCTTTATAGTGGGGCACATTGTTGAATAGCACGTTGGGGCCGCACTTCCGGGGTCCGAGACTCCATATCTTGTCCAACATGGAGGAGAATTCTTCTTCCTTCTCAAGAATATCGCCCAATTTTTCTTTCAATGTCTCAATGTCAGCAGCAACGTCAGTGGGGAGGGACTCTGTCGTGTCGTCAGTGGCCATCCTAAGCAGATCTGAGCTCTGCTCAAGCAGATTCGTGGCCTCGATGGGAAGAGGCACTGCTCTTATGCACATACTGACCCTCTTGTTAGGTGTCTGTATCAATATCTTTTTCTCCTCCTCTTCATTCTTCTCAGTGTCGTCGAGGACTTCTTCATTGACCATGTCTACCTTGGGCGGTCGTACGATCGTCTCCTTGAAGGGCACGATGGGAGAGGACACGTTGACCTCTACTCGGGCATACGTCTCCGTCAGGTCTCGTAGACATCGCTCCAAATGCACCTCGCCAGCCGTCACTAAGATGTGCTCGCCCTTGTCCGTCACGCTTACCTAAGTAAGGAACACCAAACCCTTTTTAATCGCTTGTACCACACACGTCTTAGGACAACGCTTACTTGAACATTAGCGTCTGCCTGGTTCAGCAAACGAAGACCTTGCTCCAGTTTAACGAGATCGGCAGAGAGTGCCGGCTCCAAAGCGACCCTTAAGATGGGCACTGCTGACTGGACCACCTCGACGAAAGGAGGGCATGCGAAGTCGCTGGTCAGAGTAGCGGACTTGAGAACGTGATCTTCAAGACCGCCGATACCGATGACATTTCCGGCGGGAGCAGCGCTCAGCTCTTCGAGTTCCCGTCCAACTAGCAAGTAGAGTTCTCCCACGGTGGCCTTGGTGATGTGCCACTTGCTTCGGTTGTCCCGGATCGTGGCCGTCTCGTCACATACCTCTTTCTCCCCTTCGTCTCGAGCTCTTTTGAGTGTCTCCGCAGGGTCGTACTTAGGCCCGAGGACGAAGAGGCTCTGTCCTGGTCTCAGGGTCCCACTAAAGACTCTGGCAAAGGCCAAAAAGGCTGTCTCTGTCTCCAGCCTTTCTTCCTCTTCCCTTCTTCTTTCAGCGTCCAAACTTAACTGGTCCATCTTCTCAGCCGTCAAGGCTTCTTGCTCTACCTTCGAGCTGTTTGAAGCCTGAAGCCTCTGTCGTGCACGATCACGTCTGGCCGCCATCTCCTCCGGCGTCAGCGGCTTTGGCTTGTACTTCGGCAGCTGCTTTTTGGGGACCGGAAACATCTTGGAGATGAAGACGATGACAGGTGCATCCTCCGAGGACGAACATTCCCGGAAGGCTTTCTTTAGTCTCTTCGTCTCTTCCGGCAGCGTCTCAAAAACCTTGACCTTGGGACACATGAGCCGCTGGATCCTCTCTTCGGTTAGTTGGTCAGGAGACGGCAACTTCTCGCACACCACGTCCATCAGGCAAGGAGCCAGGGGTAGCCACTGAGACATGACGGCGCCGATCCTTTGCCTGACGTCTGTGGAACGCAAGTCCCTCGGGCTCACTTTGATTTGCAGAGATTCCATTATCTTCTGTAGCTTTTCTTTATCCCTGGCGGCATCATAAACCGCCCAGATGTTCTCCAGCACGAATTGCACGAAGAGCGGCTTCTTAGCTCTTGCCTGAGCGCCTCTCAAAATCTTCTTCGCTTTCATGTGGATGAAAAAGTCCCCCCACAGCGTCTTCAGCAGGGCGCTCTCGTTACAGCCCAGCTTCTCCGAGTAAATCTTGGCAAATCGTCGGAGGTTGAACGCCCAGCCTTCGTAGGCCGACGCAAAGATCACGTTGCCTTGCTCGGGTGAAAAGTACAGCTCGGAGTCGTCGACGTCGTCCAATCCGGAGCTCCAGTCATACACCACTTCGCTGTCCCTCCTCTGCCGCTCGCCTTTTTCAATAACCTCTTGTCTCCCCTCCATGACATCCGCGGCGAATAGCTCTCCGATAACGGCGTTAACCTGCTCGAGGACAGACCGCAAGTGCAGGTAGGCGTCGAGAGGAGCAAGTTTTAATTCGAACACCAATCTGTCCAGTTTGTTGAGGACAAGAATAGGCTTGATGCCCTCCCGCCAAGCTTGCGAGAGCACGACTTTGGTCTGAGGCTGCACGCCCTCCACCACATCTACGACCACTATGGCTCCGTCGCAGAGTCGCACCGCCGTGGACACCTAGGCGAACCAAGAGTGAGAGATACATCAGATGAGATGTGCAGTTGACTCTAAAGTGATGTCCTTACCTCGCTGGAAAAGTCCACGTGTCCCGGAGAGTCGATGAGATTGACCAGGCAATCACCGTGCTTGAGCGTCACGGCCGAGCTCTTCATGGTGATGCCGCGCTCCTGCTCGTCGGGGCGGGAATCAAGATAGCGTAACTTCCCGGCCATGCGTGAGGAGATGAGTCCGTTGGAGGCGACGAGAGAGTCAGCCAGCGTCGTCTTGCCGTGGTCCACGTGCGCCAGGATGCACAGGTTGCGCAACGAAGAAGGGGGAAAGCCCCGAAGCGCCGACGGCGGCATTGTCGGTCGTGAACGAGTCGTCGAGGAACAACCACAAGTCAAGTTGTTGTTTACCTTTCCCACGTGTCGTGCTTGTAGGGATAGCTCGATCACGAGGCTGAGCTTGAGCTCGAGCCTCGAGAACACGGGTCTAGACTCGAATCAGGACGCCAACACACTCATGCATTCCCCTAACATCTGTACAGCTCAGATCGTCATCATGTACTCAGTTCAGGACTTATCCGCCCGCATGCATATATATTTACATGCATTACAGCTAATTTGAGATCCCCGGTCAATCATAGGTACTGCTAGGAAATTACCTAGGTAATTAGCGATTGCACTGTCTGATCTTGGACTACTAAATTTAGTTCTAAATCAACCAGTGAATTGGCGAATAAGAAAGCAAAGTCCAACTCTTGAGATATGAATATATTTAGATCAGTGTTCTTTGTTCGCGAATTACCTATCTGTATAAAATGTCAATTTGCTATGCAGATGGATGGCGATTATAACTGAGAAACCTATATGATGGTGACTCAGACGTTATTGGATGGGTGTGAGTATCTCGATGCTAGAACAGGTGATCGTAGCAGCACAACATCCTACAGTCATGGCTCTTGATCAGTTCAGGAACTGGCCCGAGTTCGGCTTGTCAAACTTTCTAGCTTCTTCCCCTAACTCGTTGCAGTTCGCCTGCTGCCGGAGCTCGCGGTGGCGCAATCGAAGCAACAGCAAGCGAACTTTGGCTGATGGACAGGGGTGAGATTGTTTACATTGTCAAAAAGAGTGACTACGACGGTCGCCGGTGCCTCGAGGACACCGACAACGACGCCATTAGAAGGACGGAAGCATTCAGGCGCTTCACGGCAGCGCCACGTAAAACTTGATGTTCTTGCAAGTGGCCGCCAGTCTGAGAAAGGGTCTCTCTCCCGAGTGCTCCAACTCCTCGTCTTCGTATCGAACCTGATCCACCTGGGTGACGTTGTCGAAGGTTCTGTACACTACCGGCTCGAAAGCCTCGAAGTTGCCTTGGGTGCCCACGGCCAGTCGCAGCTGTCGGGCCCGCTGATTCAGATTCGACATCAGTGCGTCCGTCAGCCCCTGGTCCCTGACCGATCGGTCGTAGCTGAGGCAACCGGCCCAGAGCAGGTAGTTTCTGTCGCACTTTGTCATGAAGTTTTGTGCAAGGTCGTACAAATGTTGGAACTGCAGGTCTCTCCAGACCAGCCTGGGGTCCCTGGAGGATTCCTTTGCGAGTTGGGCCGCCGTATTGTGCCAGTCCAGTGCCTTAGCACCGACCACTTTGTACTCCGGGTCTCGGTGCCAGAAGGCGGTGAAGGCCACAGCGACGAGGGCATTGTCTTTGCTGCGGCGCACTGCCGCGGAGGCGCCGGAGCCCAGGTACATATTCATCTCTGCATCGATAAAATCTCGGATTGCAGGGCTGTCTTCTGACAGATTGAGAACGCGAGGAATTGGAGCCTCTCTGTAGAATCTGGCCCTCATAAAGTCCTTCACTTCTGAATGCACCCTGTGGTCATCATGAGGAACTCCTTGAATGACGACTCCCTTGTGTTCGAAGTCCTTGTGCACTAAGGTCCCGGCCTCGTTTTCTCCTCGTCGAAGGGTCTGGGTGGGCACGAAGCGACCCATGCGTTTGGCCAGCGTCACCTTCAGGGCCATCCTGAAGTACCAAGCTGAGAAAGTATGCACGGCCTCCGGTGGTGCAAGCTGGAGGAAAATAAAGTATTCATTACTTCCATATGCAGGGTTGCTCAAGTTTATTTCTTTGCGGTACCCCAACAACCCGACCCATGAGAGAGGACAAGACTTGGCCAAAGCGCCACCTATCAAGCGCGATGCTCAAATACGAACAAGTACTTCATGGAAGTACTTCTTTTCCAAGAAGTTCTTTCGTGAAGGCTCGATGTTACAGGAAAATGGGCGGTCAGGCTCGAGAGCATCGAGTGGGACAGGCCATTACTCTCAAGACAGTCCTTTTAAGCATAGCTAAAATTTACTTTGAAGTTTTTAGCTACGTAAGGTGCTCAAGACTTATACTTAATTTTCAAAGGAAATCAACTTCTCTCCAATTAGGTACTCAAGGCACGTACCAAGAGGGACCATCCTGAGCTTACCCTCACCCGTGTGCCCAAAGATGCTGACAGGGACGCAGGCGGTGCCGGACCAATTGGACACGACCTCATCTAACTGGAATGGTAACATCTTGTCCCTCGCTGTTTGAGAACTTCATGAATCATCTGAAGAAGTCGTGGATGAGGAATTTTTTGTTTAATACTCACTCACGCCAAAAATAAAGAAGGTTCTCCTCGTTGAAGACACGTGTGTGAACAAAAAGTCCTTGGTCGAAGGGTTCGAGGTCGAGTCGAATCGAGTCTCGCCACGTTACACAAAGTAGAGATCTTGATGCAGATAAGGCTATTAAATGCCTCAGGTTCTTCATTCTACACGGAACCAAAAAGTTTGCTGATGTGTTTCTGACTTCTTCTTCAGGTACATTGAAGTAAACTTAGTAGTGGACATGAAATCTGCTCAATCACTGTTCCACATTCGAGCAAAAATCGAGTATGGTTCGACTCGGCTCGTACTCAAACCTGCAAATCCGAATTCTGTACTCGCAAAACCTGACTTAATATATGTCCATCATTTGAGCATCGAGCATCTCACTCGCTAGGTGGCGCTTTGGGGAAGGTGGCCTCGGTTCAAACATTCTCTACTATAACGTAAGATTTTCTTTGACCTGTTCTGCTTCTGCTTGTCGTCTCTCCTTCTCCTCTCTTCTAATACAAAGTCCGTGTCTCTCTCACTGTCGTGAATCTGAGCGTTGTGAACGACCATGACCTTACAATACGGGTGGTCACAAAGTGCACGGCTGTGTCTCGTGTACATGTTATGACATCATTGATAAGTGTGATATTTGTTGAGGCGCTCTAAAACACGTCTTCATACGACTCCCTTGCCTCTTCACTGAGGAAGCCACTTCTCTTCTCTGACATGTTGGCTGGTCGAGTGTGCCTGGTGACTGGTGGAAGTCGTGGCATTGGCCGCGGCATTGCCCTCCAACTGGGGAGTGCTGGTGC